>Tibetan_p2__coassemble_5162_pt1 | contig 4415 bp, 4 predicted proteins | sample Tibetan_p2__metabat2_high_PE_002 | metagenome-assembled genome bin Tibetan_p2 | reverse complement strand
GCTTCACTCCATGCCGACGAGGTATGGCTCGTGGGCGAAGAGTTCCAGCCCTACGCAGCCGGTGCTCGCTGGTTCCCCGATGTCGAAGCCGTTGAAAATGCGTTGCAGGGCGGTTGCTGCCCCGTCGAATCATTGGTGCTCATCAAGGGCTCGAATGGCACGAAACTTTACCGTCTGCCCAAGTTCTTCTGATTCTTTCAGAGAAGATTCTATAGATTGCGATTATTCGTAGCTTCGTTATTACAAAATCCGCCACGCTTCCCATTTGCACAGCGAACCAGGGCGGATTTTTTCGACTACTAAGTTCTAAATACAGGAAAGCCTGTTGGTCGTGAACATTCTTCACTGCCAACAGGCTTTCTTTTTTAATATCTACAAAATTGATACTAACGCGGACAACTCTTTACTTGTAGCGAATCCACTTGAGCATTTCCTTGATGGAAGGCTTTTTGCCATACATGAGAATGCCCACGCGGTAGATGCGCGAACTCATCCATACGAAGCCAACCGAGGTGGCAAAGAGCAGGGCCAGCGAAAGGAGTTCCTGCCAAAGAGGTACGCCAAAGGGAATGCGCACCATCATGACGATGGGCGAGGTGAGGGGGAAGAGCGAAGTCCAGAATGCTAACGGCCCATTCGTGTTTTCAACCGAACCCATGGCGGCATACATGCCAAATACCATGATAAAGATTACCGGCATCATGAATTGCGATGAATCCTCAGCCTCATTGACCGCTGCACCCACTCCGGCAAAGAACGAAGCGTAAAGTAAGTAGCCCCCCACGAAGTAAAGCACAAACAGGATGAGCATTTCGGCCAAAGGCAAATTGGCAATGGTGTGCAGCATCTCGGCCATTTCGGTGTTGGCCACGCTGTCCATAGCCGGACTTGCCATGCCTGCCTGGCTCATCATGGCCGTTTGCTGCATTTCGGCCGGATTGCCTATGAGCAGACCCAGTCCCGTCATCAGCACCGTGAGCATAATGCCCCAAATAAGCAGCTGCGTAAAGCCCACCAAGGCAATGCCGATGATTTTGCCCATCATCAGCTGGAAGGGTTTGACGCTCGACACCATCAGTTCGACAATGCGGTTTGTTTTTTCCTCCATCACGCTGCTCATGACCATACCACCGTACGACATGACAAACATGTAGATAAGGAAAGTCATGATCCATCCCGCGGCCATGGCAATGTCCGTGCTCGACGAACTTTCCTCGCCCTCAGCATTGCGTTTCACCGTAGGCACGCTGATTTCGCTTTGCGCATCCTCAATGATTTTTTCAATACCCTCAATGCCCGTGGCCGTGAGTTTGTCGGTTCGGATTTGTTCGTTCAGTACATTTTCGGTGTAGTTCAGCAATTTCACCGGCACCTCCTTGTGCGAGTAAATGATTACGCCCTTGGGGTTTTTCACCAGATTGTCGGTAATTGAAATCACCGCTTCGTAGTGCGTGGTGTCGCTGTAGTAAGCCGGGTTATTCGGGTCGCTCACCGGCACAAAGCGGTAAGTGGCATCGTCCTTGAACAAAGCCGCATAGCGTCCGGTGGTGTCGGAAATAGCCACCGCTTCCTGTTCGTCGTCTTCGATTGAAGCCAGCCAAATAGGCACAGCCACCAGGGCAACCATGATAAACGGCATGAGAATGGTGAGCAGAATAAACGACTTTTTCTTGACGCGCGTCAAAAATTCGCGCTGTATGATCAATAAAGTTTTTGACATGGCAAGGGACTTTTAGGGTTGAGAATTGAATGAAGAAGAACCGCCCACCACACGCAGGAAAATTTCCTGCATCGAAGGCATTTTTTCGCTGATGGCACGCAGTTCCGCCCTTTCGGCCACGGCACGAATGAGTTCCGAATTGCTCAGTTGTTCGGCTTTTTGCAGCATGTAGGTGTGCAGATGTCCCTGAACGCTGTGTTGCGTCACTTCGAAAAGTCCTTCGGTCGAAGTCAGTTCGGAGTTGATGGTCGTGGCTTCGTACATACCCGTGCGAAACTGCTCCTTCACATCCTGTACATGGCCCGAAAGCACCACCTGCGAGTGGTTGATTAGGGCAATATCGTCGCATACCTCCTCGACCGACGACATGTTGTGCGTTGAAAAAATCACCGTATGCCCCTTGTCGCGCAGTTCCAGGATTTCGCGTTTCAGCATTTCGGCATTGACGGGGTCGAAGCCCGAAAACGGTTCGTCGAAAATCAGCAAAGGCGGTTCATGCAGTACGGTGATGATGAACTGCACCTTCTGCTGCATACCCTTCGACAGTTCTTCGAGTTTTTTGTTCCACCATTCCATGATGCCAAACTTCTCGAACCACATTTTGAGGCGTTGCTGTGCCTCGGCGCGGCTCAGTCCTTTGAGCTGTGCCAGGTAGACAGCCTGTTCGCCCACCTTCATTTTTTTATAAAGTCCGCGCTCTTCGGGCAAGTAGCCGATGCGCATCACGTCAGTTGGGGCAAAGGCATGGCCGTCGAAGGTTACTTCGCCCTCGTCGGGTGCAGTAATGCGGTTAATGATGCGAATGAGCGTGGTTTTGCCGGCTCCGTTGGGACCCAGCAGGCCAAACACTTTGCCGCGAGGCACCTGAATGCTCACGTCGTTCAGGGCTGTATGCTCGGCATAGCGTTTCACAATGTGTGAGGCCGTAAGGAACATGTCGTTATTCATGAAATCAATAATTTACTTATATGCATTAGACGCAGGATAGTGCGAAAAAACTACACGATTTTCTGAAAAAAACGCGAAAAACATCGTAAAAGTAACTCGAAAATTCACCAATTACCTGTTGCATGCAGTTTTTACCTACCGGTTCAAAAAAAATGGCTCTGTAAGGATTTTGTAGGAGTAAATAGCCCAACCTCTTGTACATCTTCGTGGCAAATGTTAAACAGAATCTCGCTGTTTAAGTAAAATTACCTAAAAAAGATACACCCTTTTATCCATCTGCTTGCCGTTGTTTAACTCATGGCACGGGCTAACCTTAGCACAAACTCCGCGATTGTTGAAATTAGTTCCGAGCCAGTCGGAATTAGTTCCGAGCTAGTCAGAATTAGTTCCGAGCTAGTTAGAATTAGTTCCGAGCTAGTTTTGATAATCTCGGAACTGCTGATAATCAGCGTTTAACAAAAATCGCGGAAGTCGGTGTCGCGCACGCTGATTTTGTTCGAAAATGCAGCATTTGCCGACTGTTTGCTTTTTACCTTTATTCGGTTATTTGTTAAAACCGCCATGAGCGTAATAAGCAGCGAAACGCTTTTTGATACAAAGTGTTTAAAACGTTTGCTTCGAGGCGTAGGCAGGCGAGTAAGTCAAAAGTTTCTGAACTAAAAAAAACGAACGGTTTGGTTCGAGCCGTCAAGCCTTGAACCAAACTGTCTGTTTTTATTCACTTTCGTTTTAAGGTTCGCTTTCGCCTTCGATATAGTTTTCCATAAACATGTGTTCACCATCGAACACTGCATACGAGAAGTGCGTAATCCAATCGCCCAGAATCATCAGTCGTGCCGAGTGCGTCAGCATGAGGTCGAGTTCGATGTGGCGATGACCGAACAGGAAAAAGTTGATATCGGGGTGCGTCTTTAAGTATTCCTTGGCAAAAATGATGAGCGGTTCGTTCGCCTCGCCCTGATACGGCGGTTCCATGCCATCTTCGCGTTTCAAGCGCGAATGGCGCGCCCATTCCAGTCCGAACTGTACGCCCCATCGCGGATGTATGGCCGCAAACAGGCGTTGGCAGGTGCGGTTGTGAAACACCGAGCGCAACAGTTTAAAGCGTTTGTCGGTGGCATCCAGACCGTCGCCATGAGCCAGGAAGAACATTTGTCCGCCAATTTCCACAACCTCTTCGTGCTTATGCACCGTCATGCCGCATTCCTTTTCGAAGTAGTCGCCCTGCCAAAGGTCGTGGTTGCCGTAAAAGTAGTGCACCTCGATGCCCATGTCGGTGAGTTCGCTGATTTTGCCAAGCAGGCGCGTATAGCCCTTAGGCACCACCGTGCGGTATTCGTGCCAGAAGTCGAACATATCGCCCAGCAAGTACACCGCCTGCGCCTTGTGTTTGATTTTGTCCAAAAAACTCACCAGACGGCGTTCCTGCGTGCGGGCATGCGGAATAGCCAGGCTGCCCAGATGAGCATCCGACAAAAAGTAAATCGGTCCGCGCGTGCGGTCAAAGTAGCGGTCGTTGTGCGAAGTAGCGTTTGAGTGACAAGTCATTCGTTTGCGTATGATTTTAGGGTGGGGCTATCAAAAACTGATGTTCACAAAGTAGGGAAAAATCCCCCCTGCTTTAGCTGCGCATGATTAGCACCACCCCCATTGTAGGGTTTTAAGTATTTGAGGAAAAAGAAAGGAGGAAGAGCATAAGTAGGTGTTCAAAATTATTTTTACATTTGAATTGCGTTATTGTGCCGTA
>Tibetan_p2__coassemble_4929_pt1 | contig 4650 bp, 4 predicted proteins | sample Tibetan_p2__metabat2_high_PE_002 | metagenome-assembled genome bin Tibetan_p2 | reverse complement strand
GGCGAGTGAAGAAGCAAATCCGAAAGCTTGCTTTCATGATTTGATTATCCCGAGCTGCCTCCTGTCTTATATTTAAAGTAATTCCAAAATGAGCAAAGAGGTCAGTTCCTTCAATCAGATTATTTTACCCAACCAGCAAGTGGGTGATAAAGTATCCGCCAACTACCAGCCAAATAAATAGTCCGCCGGCCAGCAGGAAAGGTTTGGCACCGGCTTGCTTGAACTTGTCGATACTTGTTTCGGTGCCCAGTGCCGTCATGGCCATAGTTAGCAGGAAGGTATCGAGGTTATTAATAAAACCGGTAAATGAAGCGAGTAAGCCGGCAGGAATAAATGCTGCCGATTGCAAGCCGGAGTTTATGCCAATGACCAGCAGGAAACCAAAAGCAAACCAGGGAATGGTAATGGTACGCTTAGCCGTTTGGTCTTTAGAAATATTGCTCTGCGATTTACGCGAAAGGCAAAGACTCATAATTACCAGTACCGGAGCCAACAGCATGACGCGAATCATTTTGGTAATAGTAGCAGCATCGGCCACATGGCCTCCGGCTGCATCAATGGCATTGCCTGCACCAACCACGTGGGCCACTTCGTGAAGGGTAGATCCTGTATAAATAGCCACTCCCTGCTCGCTCAAGCCATCGAGCAGTCCGGTGCGGTACATGATGGGGTAAAGAAACATGGACAACGTGCCGAAGATGACAACCGTTGACACAGCAACAGCAGTTTTGTGTGCCTCGCAGCGTACCACGGGTTCGGCTCCCAATACGGCAGCTGCACCGCAGATAGCACTACCGGTAGAAGTCATCAGTGCAGTCTGGCTATCCATTTTTAGCAATTTACCAAGCAATATACCCAACAGTAAGGTTCCGGTTACAATGATAAGATCGGCTGTAATGGCTGGAAGTCCGATTGCTGCAACCTGCTGAAAGGTGAGTTTGAAACCATAGAGAACAACACCGGTACGCAGTATTTGTTTAGAGCAAAACTTGATGCCGGGTACCCAGGTCTGCGGCAATTTGTTGCGCAGGCTGTTGGCGTATAGCATACCCAACACAATGCCCACGATGAGCGGACTGAATGAAAGACTCTTGACAAACTCAAATTCGGCAATGTAGAAAGCCGACATGGAAAAGAGCACGATGAGCAAAATGCCGTGCAACACTTCTCCTTTGTTTTCGTTGAACATAAGCAACAAAATTAGTGGTTAGAAAATTGGGGCTGCAAATGTACAAATTTTGAGCACTCCTTGGGTATTTTCTTTGTGTTAAATGGAAAGAAGTAATAAAGAAACCGAACAATTGGAGAGTGGCCGGAATAGTCTGTATATTAGTAGTAAACAATATACGGGCCGATAGGCCATCAAGAGGCTACGGCCTGCATATTTAGAGTTGTATAGGTTGGTTTTTACGGGGTGAGAAGCATTTTGAACAAGTTTTCGTGCGGTCGCAGCCGATAGGTGGCGCAGGAGCGGGTATGGATGTTTGTAATGATGTGCTCGTAGTGCCGGTTTCGGGTCAGTAGGTTGTTGGCGTTCAAGCGGTATATTCAATGCGTTTGCCTTTGCGGGCAATGTGAGTCCGAAAAAAATCGGCTGACCCGCATTGATTATTAAGTTGTTGCCCGTATCCCGGTCGGGAGCTTGGAATCCACAGGAGAAAGTAAATAAGTGTAGTAAACAAAAACCGGATTTCCTACGATTGTAAGAAATCCGGTTGAAAAATTGTGCTCGAAGCGAGACTCGAACTCGCACGGACATTTCTGCCCAAAGGATTTTAAGTCCTTCGTGTCTACCATTCCACCATTCGAGCGACCTTGGAGCGGAAAACGAGACTCGAACTCGCGACCCCAACCTTGGCAAGGTTGTGCTCTACCAACTGAGCTATTTCCGCAAACAAGTGAAGAGGAGGAGACTCGAACTCCCACGTCGCAATTGACACTACCCCCTCAAAGTAGCGCGTCTACCAATTCCGCCACCTCTCCAGTATGTTATATTTGATAAGATTTGTCTGCCCGAAAATGCGGTGTCATATAGACTTCGCTTCGGTTTGGAGCGGAAAACGAGACTCGAACTCGCGACCCCAACCTTGGCAAGGTTGTGCTCTACCAACTGAGCTATTTCCGCATGCTTTTGATACGAAGTACTTTGTATTTCCTTCATTTCGTTTTAGCGAGTGCAAAGATAAGCATTATATTTTACACTGCAAGTATTTTCGTGATTTTTTTATTCAAAAATTGGTTTTTTTGCCTATTTTCCTCGTTTTTGCCCGTTTTACGAGGGGAATTGGCACACTTTTTCGCTCTTTTTGCCCCACACTGCTCGTCGTTTGCCGTAAATGCCGTATCTTTGCTCTGTCAATGCAAGAATGGGTAATTTGGCGGCCAAACATGCTGATGCTGCAACCAATGCCTTGCACGCCTAAGCCTACAACGGAACGCACAAGGGGTATTCCCAAGGTGCCCGTTTCGGCTTACTGACGTTTTTTACTAATCTATACTTATTATATATTATATGTCTGTATCAAAATTCGAAAGTGAAGTAAAATATCTTTCTTTGCCTCAGGCCGAAGCGTACAACCGTTTTTCTGACCTCAGCAGTCTGAACGTGATTAAAGACCGCCTGAACGACCCTGCCGTACTCGAAAAAGTCGGCGAGCAGGTGCCGGCCGACAAATTGGCCATGCTGCAACAGTATGCACAAGGCGTGGAGTGCGAAGCAGATGCACTGCACATCAATTCGCCGATGGGCAAAATTTCGCTGCGCATCGTTGAACGCGATGAGCCGAAGTGCTTGAAGTTGGCTTCAGAAAATTCGCCCGTGCCCATTTACGTATGGATTCAGCTGCTTCCGAGTGGCGAAACCGGATGCAAAATGCGTGTCACCGTGGGAGCCGAAGTTAACTTTTTCATGAAGGGTATGGTGGCCAAACCCTTACAACAGGCTGCCGACGGATTGGCTAACATTCTTTCAGCCATTCACTAAACCTCTTTCAGTTTTTACGTTTTTACAACGTGAACTGCAAATCAACACCGCCCAATCGTTCGTCATTTCAAACGCTTGGGCGGTTTTAAATATGTAAACAAACAAGTAGAGGCGCTTCTACATCAGCATTATCGCTTAATTCTCGGGTGCTATGCTGAAATTCATTTGGGCTTCGGTAATGATGCGGCGCACGAGGTCGGGGTCGGAATTGGGGCAAATCATCAGTACACCTTCGTTTTCGGTCACCAAGTAATTGTCGAGCCCCACAATCACGGCTTTCAGTTTTTCGGGCAAACGCACAATGGTGCGCTGCGTGCCCGAAAACATCACCTTGGCATCGCCGCTCACGGCATTGCCGTCGGCATCCTTGTGGCTGGCTTCGCGCAGTTCGGGCCAGCAACCTATGTCGGCCCAGCCAAAATCGCACTCACGCACCACCACGTTTTCGCACTGTTCAAGCACAAAAAGGTCGACTTGGCGGGGCATCCGCTCTGTAAAGCAGGAACGCACATACTCCACTTCTTCGGCTATCGTAACCATTTGACGCGCCAGAATTTCGACACTTTGCGAGGGGCGACCCGAACGTTTGGTCAGGCAGTCGCCCATGGTTTGGGCATTCCACATGAATATGCCTGTGTTCCACAAAAATTCGCCGCTGTCCATAAACATTTTGGCATATTCGTATTCCGGTTTTTCGGTAAACGACTGCACGCGGTGTAAATGTTCACCTTCGACGGGTTCGCCCATCTGAATGTAGCCATAAGCCGGATTGGGTCGCGTGGGGCGCACACCCATGGCCAAAAGCTCGGGGTGCGTTGCTACGTAATCAAGGCCTTGCAGCACTTGATGTTCGAAGCGGTCGGTATGCAGAATCAGTTGGTCGGCAGGAGTCACCACCACATTGGCATCGGCATTGGCCAGCACGGCGTGCCAGGTGCCCCAAATGGCTGCCGGAGCCGTGTTGAGCTGTACGGGTTCGGGCAATATGTTTTCAACCGGCAACGTGGGCAACTGCTGTTTTACCAAATCCACGTAACCCTCGTAGGTCGACACAAAGATATGGTCGAGCGATATGAAACGGGCAAAACGCTCAAAGGTTTGTTGCAGCAGGGTGCTGCCGGTACCAAAAAAGTCGATGAATTGTTTGGGCATGTTTTTGCTGCTGGCGGGCCAGAGCCGACGTCCCACGCCACCGGCAAGTATGATGCAATAATTGTTATTAGGCTGTGTTTCCATTTTCAATAGCAATTTTATGGAAGGGCGTAAAGGTTCAATAAAGAAGAAGAAGAAGAAAGGAGGAAAGTTGCTTTACGAAATGCAGCAGGATTTCCTTCGCCAACTGCTTCTATGGCGAAGATAGTGAATTTTTCATTGGACTGCTACCCGACGTGCCCTAAAAATTTGAAAATAAGAAAAGCATTCCATAATATCAGACATTTTTACCCTATTAAGGTGATTCGGCCAACGAACGCTGTGGCAACAGAACTGCATGCCGGAAGCGGAGGTAACGGATGGTGGCTGCGGGCGGTAGGCGACACAAACAACAAAAGAGTGCTTTATCTGCGTATGAACAGACAAAGCACTCTTTCATTCAGGGCCGTTATGGCACGTATATGAAGTCGTCTAAACTTTTCTGACGAAGATTTGATTTGGAGATTTATCTCTTC
>Tibetan_p2__coassemble_4878_pt1 | contig 4694 bp, 3 predicted proteins | sample Tibetan_p2__metabat2_high_PE_002 | metagenome-assembled genome bin Tibetan_p2 | reverse complement strand
TACGGCACAATAACGCAATTCAAATGTAAAAATAATTTTGAACACCTACTTATCAACTTACAACCTTATACAATACAAAACAATGTCTATGGAACCTGCTAAAGGAAAATTAGGTGTGATGTGCGTCGGCCTCGGTGCCGTTACCACTACGTTTATGACCGGTGTGTTGATGACACGCAAAGGTTTGGCCAAGCCCGTTGGCTCAATGACGCAATACGATAAAATTCGCGTAGGCCGCGGTAAGGACAAGAAGTACCTTCACTACGGCGAAATCGTTCCGCTTGCTTCGCTCAACGACATCGTGTTCGGTGCCTGGGACGTATATCCTGCCAATGCCTACGAAAGTGCAGTGAATGCCGAGGTGCTGAAAGCCAAGGACATTGAGCCGGTGCGCGATGAACTGAAAGCCATTGTGCCCATGAAGGCGGCGTTCGACAAACGCTATGCCAGCCGACTCGATGGCGACAACGTGAAGGATTGCGCTACGCGCTGGGACATGGTCGAGGCGCTGCGCGAGGATATTCGCCGCTTCAAGGCCGACAACCAGTGTGACCGCATCGTGGTTATCTGGGCGGCTTCGACCGAAATTTATGTACCCGTCGACGAACAGATTCATGGTTCACTCGCTGCTCTTGAGGCTGCCATGAAGGCAAACGACACGGAACACGTGGCTCCGTCAATGTGCTACGCTTATGCGGCATTAGCCGAGGGTGCGCCGTTCATCATGGGTGCGCCGAACACTACGGTGGACATTCCGGCTATGTGGGAAATGGCCGAAAAAACGAAGATGCCTATCGCAGGTAAGGACTTTAAGACGGGCCAGACGCTTGTGAAGTCGGGCTTTGCACCGATTATCGGTACGCGCTGCCTGGGCTTGAGCGGTTGGTTCTCGACAAACATTTTGGGTAACCGCGATGGTTTGGTGCTTGATGAGCCGGCAAACTTCCACACGAAGGAGGTGTCGAAACTGTCGACGCTCGAAAGTATTCTGGTGCCGGAAAATCAGCCCGACTTGTACACGAACTATTACCACAAGGTGCGCATCAACTACTATCCGCCTCGCAACGACGACAAGGAGGGTTGGGACAACATCGACATCTTTGGCTGGATGGGCTACCCGATGCAGATTAAAATTAACTTCCTTTGCCGCGACTCCATCCTGGCTGCTCCGCTGCTGCTCGACTTGGTACTGCTTTCGGACCTCGCTGCCCGCAAGGGTCGCTACGGTACGCAGCGTTTCTTGAGTTTCTTCCTGAAGAGCCCGATGCACGACTACACGCAGAACGAGGTGCCTATCAACCACTTGTTCCAGCAGTATGTGATGCTGAAGAATGCTATCCGCGAAATGGGTGGCTACGAGGCTGATGAGGAAATTGACTAATTGACCTTGGGCGGGTGTTTGCGCTGAAGCATTGCTTGGGTTACTTAAGCAAACACTTGCTTTGCGAGCGAAAGGATTACAGAGGGTTGGCCGAACTTCACTATATACATTATTATATATAGGTATCGGACTGTTTGCCTGCTGTTTTCCTTTCGCTTACTTTTCAAACTTACCGACTTGCCCGGTACATGGGCTACTATGCTACCGACGGGCTGCTGACACAAACTACTGACTAACTGACTCACATTACCTAATAGTACATTACTTAATAGTACTTACCTACTTATTACCTCACTCCTAATCGCTACGACATGGTTAAACGTTTTCTTCTTCTCGCACTGATGCTCATTGCCACTGCTGCCCCTGCATTGGCACAGGCCTTGATTCAAGGCTGGGTGGCAGATGCTAAAACGGGCGAAAAAATTCCCTTTGCCAATGTGGTATTCCCCGGGGGCAAGGCCACCCGAACCGACGTGAACGGACACTTCAGTATGCCCTTCCGCGCCGGAAAGGTGCGCGTGTCGGTGATTGGCTACGAAACGCGAAACTTTACGGTGAAAGAGCCCAACGACTCGCTCGTATTTAAAATAGAAGCTATCGAAAGTGCACTGTCGACGGCGGTGGTGACGGGTAAAAAGGAAAAATACTCGCGCAAAAACAACCCGGCCGTGGAACTGATGAAAAAGGTGATTGCGGCCAAAAAGAAAAGCAACCTGAAAGAACAGCACGACTACTACAGCATCAACAAATACACCAAAATGACGCTGGCCTTTAACGAAGTAACCGACAAGGTGTTCGAGGAGGGTAAATTCAAACGGTTGCCTTTCCTGAAAGAACATGTGGAGGTGTGCAACGAAACGGGAAAACTGATTCTGCCGATTTCGGTGGACGAAACGGTGACGCAGCTGATTTACCGCAAAAACCCGGAAACGGAAAAGAGCATCGTGACGGGACAGCGGAGCAATGGTATCAACGAACTGTTCAACACGGGCGACATCCTGACGGGTATGCTGAAGGATTGCTTTACGGATGTGGACATTTACCAGGAGAATGTGCGACTGCTGCAATACCCTTTCTGCAGCCCTATCTCTACGCGACACGCCATTGGCTTTTATCGCTACTTTATCATCGACACGCTGATGGTGAACAACACGGACCGTTGCATCCGTGTGGACTTTACGCCGAACAACCCGCAGGACTTTGGGTTTTCGGGTAGCATTTACATCGTGGACGACAGTACTTACCGCGTGAAGAAGGTGGACATGGGTATTCCGAAACGAAGCGATGTGAACTTTGTGGACAACATGCGTATCATTCAGGAATTTACGCAGCTGCCTTCGGGCGAGCAGGTGATGACGAAGGATAACATGATTGTGCAGCTGAAGCTGGTGGACTTTCTGCAAAAACTGCAGGTGCAGCGTGTCACGGAATACAAGGACTTTGACTTTGACAAACTGCCCGACCGCCTGTTCAAATTCAAGGGGGCGCAGCGGGTGCTGGCGAACGCGCAAATGCAGGAGGAGGCTTTTTGGGAGGAACACCGCGCTGACTCGCTGACTAAGGCTGAGGGAAGTATGGACCGCTTTATCCATAAACTGGAGAACATCAAGGGTTTCAAACCGATTCTGTGGATTGCCAAGGCTTTCATCGAGAACTTTGTGGAAACGAGTGTCGACCCGAAACGGCCGTCGAAGGTGGACATCGGTCCGGTGAACACAATGATTTCGCAAAACTTTGTGGATGGCTTCCGCTTGCGAGCCTCAGCACAGACTACGGCGAACCTGAGTAAGCACTGGTTCCTGAAGGGCTATGTGGCTTACGGCTTTAAGGACCGTAAGGTGAAGGGTATGGGCGAGGTGACGTACTCGTTTAACAAAAAGGATTACTTGCCACGTGAGTTCCCGGTGAACAACCTGACGTTTAACTATACGAACGACGTGATGGCGCCTTCCGACCGCTTTATGCCTACGGACAAGGATAACGTGTTTACTTCGTTCAAATGGACGGATGTGCGGCACATGATGTACTACGAAACTTACCGCCTGACGTGGGACAAGGAGTGGGAGAATGGTTTGCGCATCAATTTGCAGGCGCGTACGTCGAAGGATAAGCCTACGGCCGACTTGTTCTACCAACCGCTGAGCACGGGGGCAGCTTCGCAGCAGAGGGGGCTGTATTTGCCTTACATCCGCACTTACGACTTTACGGCGGGTATCAAATTCCAGCCGGGGGCTTCGTGGATTAACACAAAGCAGCGTCGCATTGCTACGAACCATGATGTGCCCATTCTGTCGCTGAGCCATACAACGGGTTTGTATAACTTTGGCCGTGCGGATTATAACTACAACTTGACGGAGGCGGGTATCTACAAACGCTTCTGGCTGGGTTCGTGGGGTAAGATGGACTTTGACATCAAGGGGGGTGTGCAGTGGAACAAGGTGCCTTACCCCTTGCTGATTTCGCCAATGGCGAACCTTTCGTACATCAAGGAGGACAATATGTTTGCGTTGATTGACAACATGGAGTTCTTGAACGACCGCTATGTGTCGTTGATGTATTCGTGGGACTTGAACGGCAAATTGTTTAACCGCATTCCGCTGCTGAAGAAGTTGAAGTGGCGTGAGTATTTGGGTTGCAACGTGCTGTGGGGTACGCTGTCGAGCAAGAACAATCCTTACTTGGCAAAGAATGCCGATTCGCACCGCTTGCTGCACTTCCCGGGTTCATTTGACGCTGAAGGAAACTTTACGCCTATTTCGCGTGTGATGGACAAGAAGACGCCTTACGTGGAGGTGGTTGCGGGTATTCACAACATCTTCAAACTGCTGCACATTGAATATGTGCACCGCCTGACTTACATCGAGCCGGGTACGCAGCGTTGGGGTATTCGCGGCATGCTGCGCTTGACGTTCTAAAGTGAAAATGACCATTTATCCTTCGGTGGTTTGGAAGCCGGGTTCAGAGGTTTTGAAGCCGCGACGCCCTGTTTATCCTTCGGCGGTTTTGAAGCCGGGTTCAGCGGTTTTGAAGCCGCGACGCCCTGTAAGGGCAAGGGTATCTCAGCCCAGGGCAAAGCAGGCCGAACCAATGACAACGCTCCTCGAAGGTTTTGAAACCGTGGCGCCCTGTTTATCCTTCGGCGGTTTTGAAGCCGGGTTCAGCGGTTTTGAAGCCGTGGCGCCCTGTAAGGGCAAGGGTATCTCAGCCCAGGGTATAGTGAACGCAGTGAACGACACCCTGGGTTTCCCCCCATGAACTGGGTTTAAAAGGTATCGCGCCCTGTAAGGGCAATATGTCGAAATAGGGGCAACGC
>Tibetan_p2__coassemble_3089_pt1 | contig 7959 bp, 6 predicted proteins | sample Tibetan_p2__metabat2_high_PE_002 | metagenome-assembled genome bin Tibetan_p2 | reverse complement strand
GGACATACATCAGGTAAGCCATATTACCCACCTAATCTCTTCTGAAAATATCGCGAGTATATACTTTATCCTGCACATCATCCAAACAAGCATCGTAGCGGTTGGCAATGATGGCTTGGCTTTGTGATTTGAAGGCAGAAAGGTCGTTGACTACTTTGCTGCCGAAGAAGGTGGAGCCATTTTCTAAGGTGGGTTCGTAGATGATTACTTCTGCACCTTTGGCTTTGATGCGCTTCATGATGCCCTGAATGGCTGACTGGCGGAAGTTGTCGGAGTTCGACTTCATGGTCAGGCGGTAGACACCGATTACACAGTTGGTGGATTCTGCACCGTATTGGTTGTTGCTGGAATAGTCGTACCAACCAGCTTTGCGCAATACGGCATCAGCAATGTAGTCCTTACGTGTGCGGTTCGATTCCACGATGGCCGACATCATGTTTTGCGGAACGTCCTGATAGTTGGCCAGAAGTTGTTTGGTGTCTTTGGGGAGGCAGTAGCCGCCGTAGCCGAAGGAGGGGTTGTTATAATGGGTGCCGATACGGGGGTCGAGGCCGACGCCTTCGATGATGGCACGGCTGTCTAAACCTTTGACTTCAGCGTAGGTGTCGAGTTCGTTGAAGTAGCTGACGCGGAGGGCAAGGTAGGTGTTGGCAAAGAGTTTCACGGCTTCGGCTTCCTTCATGCCCATAAAGAGGGTGTCGACGTTTTCCTTAATGGCTCCTTCCTGCAGGAGGGCGGCAAAGGTTTGGGCAGCTGCTTGCAGCATTTCTACATCGGTGACGGATTCGATGGCTGCATTTTCTGCCTCGAATTCAGGCAGGTTGATGATTTTGGGATAACCTACGATGATGCGGCTGGGGTAAAGGTTGTCGTAAAGGGCCTTACTCTCGCGAAGGAATTCGGGGGAGAAAAGGAGGTTGAATTTTTTGACACCTTTCTGCGCGTACTTCAAGTAGAGGTTGCGGGTGTAGCCTACGGGGATGGTGCTTTTGATGACCATTACGGCATCGGGATTGACTTCGAGCACAAGGTCGATTACTTCTTCCACATGGCTGGTGTCGAAGTAGTTCTTCACCGGGTCGTAGTTCGTGGGAGCGGCAATGACTACAAAGTCGGCTTCGGCGTAGGCTGCTCTGCCATCGAGGGTAGCCACAAGGTTCAATGGTTTTTCGGCCAGATATTTTTCGATGTAATCGTCCTGAATCGGGGAAATCTTATTGTTGAGTTTTTCCACCTTTTCGGCTACTACATCTACGGCTGTTACCTGATGATGCTGGGCAAGCAGCGTAGCTATGCTCAGTCCGACGTAGCCGGTGCCGGCTACGGCTACTTTAATGTCTTTGAAATCGCGCATATATTTTATTGTTTTTTTTTTATTTTCTCTCTACTTCAAATTATCGTGCTCACGCTCACTCCGTCAATCAGTCGCTGATAGATATCCTTAACCATATACATGGACGGCACTACCGACAAGTTGCAGCGGACGGCGATTTGCTTGAAGGCGTTGACTACGTTTTCGCGAACTCGCCTTACGTCGCGACTGGCTTTGACTTTGTTGTCGGAGGTGATGAAGGGGAATAGGTATTCGGTGTCGGAGGGGTAGCGGTCGGCTATTTCCTGCATGGCGGAGTCCCATTGCACGGTGATGCGGGGCTGACTGATGGCTTGCGAGGTATAGGTGAGTAGGAAACCTTGGATGTCGGTTTTCTTGATGTTGGCCAGGTCGGTGAAACTGATGCCGCGGCCGTAGATGCTGAAAAAGAACATGTCGCGGGCAAAGGACATGGGACGGGAGTCGGACAGGTCGGCATAGCGCATGCGTCGCAACTCGGTGTCGGTCAGTAACTCGCGGTCTTGCTTGGCAGGTATCGTGGTTTTTACTCCCTTCAATAATTTGATTTTCGGTACGAGGTTTTCCTTGACCGCATAATTGTAGATGGCATTGATCTGATTCAGATAAAGGCGGGAGGTAGATGCCTTGCGGCCGTTTGTCAGCAGCCATGCTTCGAACTGTACCATCAACTCGGGGGTCAATTCGCTGAAGGGGAGTTGCTCCTTACCGAGGAATGCGGCTAAACAGCGGAGGGACATCTCGCGGTTGTGGGCGGCATCGCAACGACCTGCTTCGTTATCCCGGGCGATTATCTGACTGGCATATTTGAAGAAATCGTGTTCCATTTTTCAATCATAGATGCTGTTATTCCGCTATTTCAAAGTCTTCAAGGTGCACATTGCTGATGGCTACGGCATAACCGCCCAAATCCATTACGAGCTGACGGTCGCGCAGGATGCGCACGACGTAGCCTTCCTGTCCTTTCAGCACACCGGTGAGTACGCGCAGTTTGACGTGGTCTTTGGCAAATTTCTCAAAGGGGTCGCGAAGGAAGGTGACACGTTCGGGTTCCTCTTCCATGATTTTCATGAAAGGGCGCATCTGGCTGTCGGCAATCGAGGCGGGTTTGCCCGTGCTGCAGTCGTTCACTAAATAATATTGGGGAAAGTTGTGCATCAGGAAAGACTTCAGTTGATTGGTCTCGCCCTGTAAAAATACAAGTCCGCTTACGGTGGGTTTTTCTTCTTTCATTACGCCCTTGCCGTTCGACTTTTGCTTGTATTGTATGGTTCGATGAATGAAGCACTTGGGTTTGAAGCCGCCTTCGAGTTTGAGTGTGTTGAGTTTTTCCTCAAATTTTCCGGCAGACATGTGCTGAATGAATATATAGCCCCAGGGGGTTCCTTGCCGGGGACGGTCAGCTTCTGTTGCAGGCTGAACTGCAGCATCGGACGCTGCACGAAGTGCTTGATTTTCAGGATTTTGGCTTTCAGAATGGCCTTCACTTTTGGGTATTCCTCCTACTTTCGAAACCGATTCTCTATCAGCTCCGACTATATGTATGCCCTTTGGTAAACGCTTATTATTATAGGTATCGTTTACGTCGGCTGTAGAAGAAGGAAGCGAGCAAACCTGCGTCATTTTCTTTATCTACTTTATGTCATTGTTGGCGGTCAGTTTATGGACTGACGGTGCCAGTGGTACATTGACAATTATCATAAATTCATACTCTTGAAGTACCTAAAAGCCCAATAAAGAGGAGAGAATGTTTTACACGCCAAGACTTATGCTACAACCGTACATCCTTTACTGCTTTTTGGCCTTTGTCTCTATCAGTTCACGTCTTATCTCCTAATGTAAGACAAGATTTCAGCTACAAAGGTAAGGCTTTTCTCGTGTATATGGTAGGAATCTGCGAAAATAATTCAAATATTTTGCGTTCTTGTATAGAAATGTTTCACAAACCTTCGATTTTTAAATTCTGAACTACTTGATAATCAGAGAATTCATACTTATATCATATCTTACATTAGAAGACAAGACTTTTTACTCTCTACCCTATCCAGCACATTGGCTGTTTTTATTTCGTTTTTCTTTTATTCCCTTTGTTTTTTCCCATCAATTATATCCTATCTGCTGGCATTTTTTTCCTCTGATTTATCCAGGTAAGCCCTTTATGGAACATACACACTTGCATTCCTGATGCTTAGAAGTTGATGCTGCGTGCATGGGTAAAGCAGGCGGTGAAGTGTTAATTGCCCGCATCGCAAAAAAAAGTAAATATAAATTAAAAAAACCATCTTTTTAATGCAACGTTTTCAGCCTGTGTGGACACGAAACGGCACCTTGTAAAAATTTATTCCGAGTTTGTTGAAATTAGTTCCGAGTTTGTCGAAATTAGTTCCGAGCTTGTTGAAATTAGTTCCGAGCTTGTTGAAATTAGTTCCGAGCTAGTTTCAACAATCTTGGAATTATTGATAATCAGCACTTTCAGAAGCGAAATAAGGTCGGTTTCGGGAATATTTGTTTCGTCCAGCATGGCACTAAAAGCCGATGGTTAGTGTTTAGATTCATTTTAAGATTTATTAAATCTACAAGGTGCGGCATAAGCGTCAACGGCGATTAGGGCAAACGGCCGGAGTTCCGGATTATAGGGTAAGCACAAAAAAATCCCTTGCCCGGGTAATTGCTTACTCAGGCAAGGGATTGAAGTCGTCTAAACTTTTCTGACGAAGATTTGATTTGGAAATTTATCTCTTCTAAATTCAATTTTCACCTTTCTTTTTGAGGCAAATCTTGAATCTCATAAAAGTTCAGACGACTTCATTTTTAAAATATTTGTTACCTTGGGGTAAATGTGGTATTAGTACCATTCAACGTTCGTTGAGTACGAACTGCGTTTATCCCATTTCAGTGCATCGGCCAATTCTGAAGCGCGGGCACGGAAAGTGAAGTTAAACGAAGAGTAGGGCTTCAATACTACCGAACATGACATTTCGAAGCAGTGAAGGTCGCGCGAGAGCGACATGGTGGTCATCGAAAGTTTCTTCATTTCGAAGTCGTAGCCTGAAGTGAAGGTGATGTTCCATCCATCGGCAATGCGCAGATAACCCGATGCGTTGAGCGTTTGGGTAAACGAGAAGGGGTAACGCATGCGGCGCACATTGATTTTACGGCTGCGGTCTTCCTGCATGGTCACACCATACGAGAGGGTGAGCGACCAGGGAAGTGAAAAAGACATGTAGCCGTCGGAATCGATTTTGGCTTTCTCTTTTTTCTTTTTACCGCCTTTCTTGGCTTCGCGCAATTCGGGGTCGATATTGGCGTCCTCCACATCGTCGGTGGTTTCGTCTGATGAGGTGGAAGCTGTTTCGTAGTCCGACTTTTTGCGTCCGTGCAGTTTGTCCATCCATTTGCTCCACGTCTGATTGTTGAACGTGTAGGAGATATTTTGCGACATACCCTGGAAACGTCCGAAACGTCCGTAGCTCCATTCCGTACGGTCACTGGGAACTACATTGCCTTTTTCGTCGAACTTATAGGCATAAGTGGCAAAGTTCGCTGCGAGCGAGAAGGTGTAGTTTTTGGTCAGTCGTAAGCGGACGCGCATCAGCAAGTCGCTCCACGGGCGCGTTTTGGCAGCCATGTTATACGACAGCGTACCCGAAAGTTCGTCGATGAGCGAAATTTTGCGTTCGCCGGTCGAGTCGCGGTCGCTCTTCACTTTCATTTCCAGGTTGTTCGACACCGACATTGTAATGAGTCCGGACATTGTTCCCGACGGATAGCCGTAAAGGCTGCCCGAATAGGGCGAATACGTCACGCGGCTCACATTGCCCTGCCGGTCTACCTTGTCGTAGTGTTTGGTGTAACCATAACGCGACGAGGTGAAGTCGGGCGAATAGCTGAAACTTATTGAGGGCTTGAACACGTGGCGAATGGCCAGAATCTTACCCTTGAACAGTTTGGGGGTGGGTTTGTAAAAACCGTAGAGGGTGGTATTCGCCGAAATGGCTACGCGCCAGTCGTACAGGTTGTAAAATCCGTAGGTGGTGTCGCACACTTCCTGTTGCAGTTCCTCGCTCCACGAACGGTTGACGCGGGTGGCGTACATGATGTCGCGGAAGGTGAACGAAGGCGAAATGTTGATGTACTTAAAAAGTTGGAAGGTAGCGTCGATGGGTATGTTGTGTTGCATACCATTGCGCCAATCCTTAATGAGGTTCGACTTGAATAGCTGACTTTCCTTCGTCGTAATGGAGTTAGACATCTGTCCGGTGTACGACATTGAAATCTTTTCGTACCACCGCTCCTTGCCCGACTGGTGTTTGCGTCTGAAGGGATAGAACCTGGAGAGCGAAATGCTGAGGTCGGGCAATGTCACGGCAATGCTCGAGTCCTTCATGTTCTGCGTCAAGTTGCCCGAAGCCGAAATCGTAAGGCCGATGTTCGGAAACGTGTGGCTGAAACTCACGGAACTGGCTCGGGTGCTTTGCGTGTAGGAAAGCGGATTGTACATACTTTCCAAGTTTGAACGCTCGTAGTTTTCCGAAGCAAAGTTCACACGCGCCGAGAAGCTGGTGTTGGGGTTGGCCTTTGAGTCCTTGGTGTGTGTCCACTGCAGTTTCAAGCTCTTGGTCACAGCGTAGTCGGGCATGTTCTTTTCGCCCTCGACCGTGCGCAGGAAACTGAAATAGAGGTTGCCTCGGTAGCGGTAACGCTTGTTGTAGTTTGTTTCTGCGCTCACGCCCCACGAGCCCTTGGTGTAAATTTCGCCCAGCAGCTTCAGGTCCATGTAGTCGCTCAGGGCCAGGTAGTAACCACCGTCGCGCAGGTAGAAACCCCGGCTGGTTTCATCGCCATACGAAGGCATGATGAAACCCGATGAATACTTTTTATTAAAGGGGAAAAATCCGTAAGGCACAGCCAGAGGCAGCGGCACATCTTCCACCACGAGGTAAGCCGGACCGAAAATGGCATCCTTGCCCGGTCGCACTTTGGCTCTGGAAAGTTTCAGATAGAAGTGAGGATGTTCCGCATCGCAAGTGGTGTATTTGGCATGTTCCAGGAAGAGGGTACCGTCGTCCGTACGTTTCGACTTTTCGCTTTGCAAATAACCATTTCCCTGCGTGGTGGCCACATTGCTGATAAAGCCCTTTTTGGTTTTGAAGTTGAACGACATACGTTCGCTGTCGTACCGCTCACTGCCCTGCTTGTACACCGGTTTACCTTTGATACCCCCCTTAACGGTAGAGTCACGTTTACCTTCGGCATACACCATGCTCGAATCCATGTTCATGGTGATTTTTTCGGCATCGAGGTTCATGTTCATGTAAGTAACCTTCGATTCACCGTAAAGGTAAGCGAGTTTGGAGTCGGCATCGTACACCATGGAGTCCTTGGCCACATACTCAACAGGCGAATCGATACCCGGTTTTTTCGGTTTAACGGAATCGGCCGCTGTCGAATCGTTAGCAGCTTTGGCCACCGCAGAATCGGGCAATGCAAGCGTTCGCTCTGCTTTCAACGTATCGTTGGCCATTCGTGGCATGCGCGGAACGGCAGGAGTTTGCGTCACTGCCGAATCGGCCTTGGCCCGTGTGATTTGCGTCACTTGGTTCTGCCGCACCGAATCTGCAGAATGTCGGTTCAGGGCAGAATCATACGGAGTTGTGTCCGAAAGTGCCACATAAGCGGTTCCGGTTGGTACAAACGCCGAATGCCCGGCCACTACCGAAGCGGTGGTCAGGAACGCAAATAATGTGAGTGAAACTAATCGCATATATAACCGTTGGGTGCAACAGCCCTCCTTATTTGGAGACCGGCATACACCTATAATTCAAACAATTTAGCCCAATTAAGGAAAATGTTGACGCTATCTGCCCCAAATTTTTCTAAACTGGCAGCAGTGTCGGGAATGGTGCGCACCCGTTTGGGGTGACTTTTTGAGTAAAACTTGTCGGCGTAGCAAATGAGCTGTTCTTCGAGTGTTTGCGGGCGGTAATCTCCCATGGGCAGGGGTAAATTCCGTTCGCTAATTACTTCGGGTGTCAGTCCGGTACCCGTATGTCGTTCACACACGCGGGCAATTTCTGAGAATCCCTCTTTCCGCATCAGTTCCGCGCCCAGATAGCCGTGCATCAGATAGGGTTCTGTGCCGTGGCAGTGAATGCCCGGAGCATCTGTCAGGAATACACCTATATCGTGCAGCATGGCAGCCTGTGCCACGAAGTCACGGTTGATAGCCAATGCAGGTCGTGCATCAATGATAGCCAAAGCACGTTCTGTTACCTGCTTGCTGTGGTGCACCAGCAGACGGTAGAGCGGTTCATTGTCTGCGTAATATTTTTGAATGAGGTCGAGAGGGTTCATCGCCATTTTGTTTAATCAAGGTGCAAAGTTAGTGCAAACCGAATGCACTGCAAAAGAAAAAGCTTGTTTTTTCATTTGCAGTGCTGAGGTGCCGCCTAACTTGGGCAGAGCCAAAGTTAGTGCAAACCGAATGCACTGCAAAAGAAAAAGCTTGTTTTTTCATTTGCAGTGCTGAGGTGCCGCCTAACTTGGGCAGAGCCAAAGTTAGTGCAAACCGAATGCACTGCAAAAGAAAAAGCTTGTTTTTTCATTTG
>Tibetan_p2__coassemble_2841_pt1 | contig 8867 bp, 3 predicted proteins | sample Tibetan_p2__metabat2_high_PE_002 | metagenome-assembled genome bin Tibetan_p2 | reverse complement strand
GCCGAATGAAAACTTTCGTTTTCCTTTGGCATTGCACTCACCTTTCACTATCTTTAAATAAGATAGGATGCGGCTCGGCCATGCCGAATGAAAACTTTCGTTTTCCTTTGGCATTGCACTCACCTTTCACTATCTTTGCAGCTGATTAAATAGCAACTGATAGAACCCGAGACCTTGGGATAAACTTTTAAATCTTAACAACCTAATATATTATTTACTTTGCAGGACGAGAAAATTGTGTAGCAATGAACTATGCCCGATATATTCATAACTTATTTTGAATATGGACTACGCTGAGATGCATTGTGCAAATGGAATCGTTCGGCTTATTTATTTAACCTATTTCTATGTTTCAAAAATTACTTTCTGTTTGGCTGCTCGCCTGCCTGACGTGCTTTACAGCATTGGCCGGCGAACCAGTGATTAGCAATGGCAACCAGACGACATGGTACTTTCTGCGTTTCATGAAAGGACAAAATGTGCTGGAAGCAAAAGCCAATGGCGCGGAAGTGAAAACCGCCGGATTGACAGGTGCTGATGCACAACTTTGGAAAATTGAAGGCTCGGAAGTTGAAGGCTATACGCTGACGGCGAAAAGCGGTCAGGTGCTGTATACAACCACCACACAAAAGGAAGGACGCTTTCATGCTGCTGCGCAACCTCAATCGCAAAATACGAAGTTCGTGTGGAGCACGTCGACTTGTGCAGATTATCCCGGCAGTTATGTGCTTTCGCCTAAGGCTAACACCGGCGTGTTCATGAACCAATGGGGTGGTGCCGGTAACAACATGCCCCTCGGACTTTGGAATGCACAAAATGACCCGGGCAATGCCTTTGAATTTGTGAGCTACGAAGAGTGGCAAAATTCACTGCCGAAATATGCCTTGATTCCTTATCCTAAAAAATTGACCGAGGGCGAGGGTAAACTGGAGGTGAAGTCGCTGAAAGGTTACTGCTGCGACGACGCTGCGGCTAAACGTTATACCGCCGATTGGGCTGCTCAGCTGAAACGCACCGCCGGCATTGAACTGAAGCCGACAGAAACCGCCGGAGCAAACTGCCTGACGATGACTACCGATGCCAAACTGAAGCACGAGGCCTACACGCTGAAGATTACTGCAGACAAGGGTATTCAAATTACGGCAGCCGACAGCACCGGTTTCTTTTACGCACTTCAGACGTTGAAGCAGTTGTTGCCCAATGCCATTTACGGCACAGAACTCAAGGCTGAGGCTGCATGGTCGCTACCCTGTCTGGACATTGTAGATGAACCTCAGCTGGGTCACCGCGGTTTTATGCTCGACATTGCCCGTCACTTCTTCTCGAAAGCCGAAGTGAAACGCGTACTCGACGTGATGGCCGCTTATAAAATGAACCGTTTTCACTGGCACCTGACCGACGATCAGGGATGGCGCGTTCAAATTCCCGAATATCCTCTGCTCACCGAAGTGGGTAGCATCCGTAAGGGTTCATTTACGAATGCCGGAGGTCCCAAAAAATTCTTCGACGACACGGAATATGGTCGCGGCATGTGGTATTCGCTCGACGATTTGCGCGAAATCGTGGCCTATGCCAAAGAACGCCAAATTGAAATTCTCCCCGAAATCGACCTGCCCGGACACATGGTGGCCGTTGTGGCATCGTACCCCGTGTTCTCATGCGATCCTTCGAAGAAATATGAAGTGCGCATTGACGGTGGTATTTCAAAGGATGTGCTGAACATTGGTAAAGACACGACGGTGACTTTCCTGAAGTGCGTACTCGGACACATTGCCGAAGTGTTCCCCTATCCGTATGTCCACATTGGTGGCGACGAATGTCCCACCGACCAGTGGGCAAACAATCCCGACTGCTTGAAGCGCGTGAAAGACAAAGGTTTGAAGGGTGTGCACGAACTGCAATCGTGGCTCGTTGAAGAATTGGGCCTTTTCCTGAAAGATAAATACAATAAAGACCTCGTGGTGTGGGACGAACTGCTGGCACACTGGACGACCGACAACAAGGTGAAGCCCGTCGTTATGGCATGGAATAGCATCGGCCACAGCGCGCAAGCCGCCGATAAAGGTTTCAAGAGCATTGTAGTGCCTTACCAGTCGCTTTACCTCGACTTTATGCAGGTGCCCGACGACCAGACTGACATCAACGAAGGTTATCAGGGAGGTTGGAGTGCTTCGCACGTCAATACCGTTGAAGAAGCCTATATGCTGAACCCCGTGGCATCGCTTCAGGGACGCGAAGACTATTGCGTAGGTGTGCAGGGTAACCTGTGGACCGAAACCTGCTCCGATTCGTTGCAACTTGAATACCAGCTCTTGCCCCGTATGCTGGCACTCAGCGAAACAGGCTGGCTCCCCGCCGCCGAAAAGGATTGGGCAGGCTTCTATCACCGCTTGCAAAGTCACGACGAGGTGCTCGGAACGATGGGTTACACTTTTGCCAAGCACTACTTTATTCCCACGCAGCGCACCGAAGCCGAAGTGGCCATCGACGAGGCACAGAGCATACTGAAAGCCTCGCTGCCGGGTAAGCCTGGTTTCCCGGCTCAGGCAGCTTTCGACAAACTTGATGAGGCCTGCAAGCAAGCCGTGGCCGATGCCAATGACGCCAATATTCAGGTTTTGCAAAAAGAAATTGCTGCTTACAAAAAGGCACCTATTACACAGCCCACAGCTGGCAAAATGTACCAGTTAGTTTCGGCTTCGACCTATTTCAAAGCCAAATATGCCGGTTCAACGGCTTATACGAACGGACGCAGCATTCGCTTCCACTACACGCCTCAAACAGAACCCGAAGAACTGTGGCAGTTTGTAGCCAAAGGTAACGACTGGCTGCTTGTAAACATGGCCGATGGCAAGCAGGTAACTTTCCCGAATGCCAATGGAGCCAACCTGACGCTGGGCGAAAACGGAACCTCAGTTCGCATTGACCTGGCTACAAAAGCTTCGGCACAGTACACTTATGTGCCCGGAGCCGTAACGATTTCGGCTGTGATGGGTTACAACAGCGCCAATGTGCGTCGCTTCTACGGCGATTGCACCGGTTTCGTAAAGGCTGATGCCAATGGTGCCATTTGCTTCCCCGGTACTTGGTACATTCGCGAAGTAACTGACTTTACGGCGCAACTTGCCGGATTGGTAAAGAAAGGACAGTATGTGCTGCTCAACAGCACTCCGGGCGAAACGGGCGAACCTACGGCCGATGCGCTCGACTTCCTGGCCAACGAAGTGGTTACGCCGGCTGCAGCAGCTGTGAAGGAAGGCAACGTAACACAGGAGGTTTACACCAAATACCTTGACCTCTACGCTGAATTTATGGCCATGCCCCGCACCTCGGCCGCCGAAGGATTGGACGAAGGTTACTACTACCGCATTCGCAATGCTTACTTCACCAATTACTATGCAGCGGTGAATGCTTCGGGCAACGTAGCTCCGAAAACTTTGGTAAACAATGACAAGAGTTTCTACTGGGTGGTTAAGAAAAACAACGACGGCTCAGTGAAACTGACCAATGCCAAGACTGGTAAAATGGCTTATCCGGCAAATACAACGGCTGATGCCAATGTGATGATGGGTAAGGATTACGACTGGATGCTCGAAGAAATTACCACCGACCAGGGACAGAGCGGCATTGCCATTGTTGAGGAAACAGGCGCATTGAGCTGGTACACGAACCCGAGCAACTGGGCAAACAATGTGATTATGAAGCCCAAGGATTGGGGTGCTTCTATCTGGACGTTCGAAAAGCTCGACATTGCAGTAGGTATCACAGCTCCGACGGTAGACAACAATCAGCAGCCTACGATTTACTACGACTTGCAGGGACGTCGCGTAGCGAATCCCACGAAGGGCATCTTTATAACCAACCATGGCGAAAAGGTGCTGAAATAAGCCACTTGCACTAATTTAATATTAAAAGGAAAGGACCCGAGGTTTATTGATATGAACCTCGGGTCTTTTTTTTTTGCCATCAACCGAGCCTCCCGATGGCATTTTTCATGCATACCCCCTCAGCAAACATTTCGGGTTTACGTTTTTCGCTATTGACCCGATAGCAAGCCGTCTTAAAAAAATCACGCTTATTCACGCTTGTTTCGTTCGTGGCATTTTAAAAAACAGCCTTAACGCTTACGTTTTGCCCATAAGACAGCCATACTTGGGCAAAAGTTGCTAACTTCGCGGAAGAATGCCTGACAGAATTATGCCAATGACCGCATTCTCATTCTCTTCTTCATACTCACATCCTATTTATCCCATCATGAAACGTTTGTTTGCTTCCATATTATTCACTTGCTGTTTGCCCACGGCATTTTTGTCCGCAGCCACTCCCATACTGTTGAAAAACAGCCACGCTGTGCAGCCCGGCATCGAAAAGGTTGAGGCCGTGCAACGCTATTCGGTGAAGAAACGCCTCACTTCGCTGCTCGACGACGAACTATTCGACCATTCGCAAGTGGCACTTTATGTTTACGACCTAACCGACAACGAACTCCTGTTTGCCCACAACGAAAAACAGCGGATGCGTCCGGCTTCGACCGAAAAAATTGTGACAGCCGTGGCCGCCCTTTATCATTTAGGGGCCGACTATCAGTTCAGCACCGACCTCTATGTGCAGGAACTGGGCGGCGGTAAAGCCCGGGTGTGGATTCGTGGCGGCTACGACCCGCTGTTCGATGCCTCCGACCTCGAAGCCATGGTGCAGCAGCTGAAGCGTTTGGGTGTGAAAAGTATCGATGGTGCAGTACGCCTTGATGTGAGCATGAAGGACAGCAAACAATGGGGATGGGGGTGGTGTTGGGACGATGATGAAGTGCCCCTCACCCCCTTGCTTTACTGCAACAAAGACGAGTTCGTGAGCCGCCTGACCACGGTACTTAACAGCAGCGGACTGGCGTGGAACGGATTTACGAAACTCGAAAAAGTGCCGGCCGACGTGGTCTGCGTGTGTCGGCGTTCGCACCCCATTGACGGTGTGCTGCACCCCATGATGAAGGACAGCGACAATTCGATGGCCGAATCTCTGTTCTATCAGTTGGCTGCAGCAAGCAAACAGGACGGTGCCGGACGCAAACAGGCCGTTCGGCGCATTCATACGGTGGTTGAAGCCACGGGGCTGAATCCCGACGATTACCAGTTTGCCGATGGTTCGGGCCTTTCGCTCTACAATTACCTGAGTGCCGAATTACTCGGCCGGTTGCTGGCTTTTGCCTATCGCAACCCCGACATCTACGACCCCCTGCTCCGTTCGTTGCCCATAGCCGGTACCGACGGCACACTGCGTCGCCGCATGCAACAAACCGAGGCTGCAGGCAATGTGCGAGCCAAAACGGGTAGCGTCGAAGGAGTGAGTTCGCTGGCAGGTTATTGCACAGCTCCCAATGGGCACACACTGTGTTTCAGCATACTGAATCAGGGTGTGTCGCGTTTGTCGATGGGGCGTCGTTTTCAAGACAAAGTGTGCGAAGTGCTTTGCACGGAGTAGTGCGCAGCATGAATTTCAGGTTTGTCTTGAAAAGCAAAAAAACGTTGCATTTCTGCTGAATATGCGCATATTTAAAAGAAAATGAACATTTCTTACAAAAAGATGCTTGAATTATTTGCATAATAGAAAATAGTAAGTACCTTTGCCAAACAGACAACCAAAATTACTTGGCACAATGCATTTGCTTCTTGACCTAACCAAAATAACACAAATGCGGCATGCCACTTTTCATTTTGTCTGATATTCCAAGCATAAATACTCAATTATATAATAGAAGTTTTACTAAAACCTACTGTGTTATGAATAAACTTTTACTCACACTTGCTGCTGCCGGTATGTTGACCACTGCAGCTACAGCTCAGGTTTCTCCCTTGTCGATGACTGCCCAGCGTATGGTTCCCAGCCATCGTCAAATTACTGCCAAGGCTCTTCAGCCCAACAAGGCTTTGCAATTTGATGCTTCGGGTATGAAGCAACTTCATAGCTTGTCGCTCAACCGCGATTTGCGCATTGACGATGCCAAGCGTTCGCACAAGGAACTCAGCTACCAGGTAAATGGTGACGAGGCCACCCAATGTTATACTGGTCAACTTGAACTTAAACCTGTTCCCGGACTCACTGGTTATGGTTTCTATCAAACTTATTTTCAGGATATGATTTCGCGCTTGAAGGGTAACACCATCAGCGAAATTCAGTTTGTTGCTGCCGAAGGTAGCTACCGCAATGTTCACGTGGTAATTCTTGAAGCAGACCCTGTTAAAGGCCAAGTGGCTGTGGTTTGGCAGTCTGAAACACTCAACAACATCAAGACCATTCAGGGAAAAAAGATAAATGTTAACCAAATTCCTTGCGATTACGAAATTACCGGCGAAGAAAAAATGTTGATGATTGGCTGGTTTGCCGAACAGGTGTCGAATCCTGCCATGTTGAACGCAGTGGGTTACCTTGACAACACCCAGCAGGGCTATGGCTTTAGCTTCTTCGGTTTTGTTAACGGAGGATTGCAGTTGGGTCAGTCAATTGCTGATGCCGGATGGTCGATTGATGGCGCAACTAGGGTTACTATGGCTTCGCACATTGTGGTTAAGACGCAGGGTAACTCTACCATCAAGGACAACGACATGATGGCTGTTAGCAGCGGTGTGGTACGCGCTAACGTAGCCGGTAAGGGTGGCGACGTACAGGTGAGCATGACCAACATGGGCTTGGATCCCATATCTTCATTTGAATACCAGTTCGAATGCGAGGGTGAAACCAAAACGAACAAGTTCGAATTCGAAAAACCCATGCCTTTCTATAGCGTAGGTACTTTCAACCTGCAAGCTGCTGTGGGTAAGGCCGCAGGTGCCAAAGAAGGTAAATTCACCATCACGAAGGTTAACACCGTAGCCGATGAGTATGCCGACAACAAAGATAACGAATTGGCCTACAACGTCGTAATGATGGAAAAGGGTTACAAGCGTACCCCCGTTGTCGAAGAGTTTACCAGCGTAGGTTGTGGCCTCTGCCCCTTCGGTGCTGCCGGTATGAAGCGTTTGCACGACACTTACGGCGACGAAGTGGTACTGATTGCCGCTCACAGCCACATGAATCAGCAGCTGCAGGACCCCATGCACGATGCTGAGTATGCCAAGATGGGCTTTAATCAATTTCCTGCTTCGCTCATCAACCGTCAGTATCAACATGTAGGTAATCTTCCTGTATATTTTGACGTGATTCCTACAGTTAAGAAAATTGCAACTTCAGACGTTTGTGAGGCTGACATGACGATTAAAGTAGGCGCTGCTCCTGCTAACAAACTGGTGAAGACCATCGACGTAACGACCACCCTCAATTTCGACTTCGACGTGAAGGCTGGCGACTATAGCATGGTTTATGCACTGACCGAAGATGGCATTACGGGTGTACGACAGCTCACTTATCTGCCTGGCATGGTTGACCAGAATATGGAAGTGAATCCCGGCTATACTCGCGATCAGATTATTGAAGCCATGGCCGAAGGCGATCCCTATTTGATTGAAGTGTTGAAAGACGGTAAGAAGGATAAAAATGGTAACTACTGGTCAGAACCCACGTACGATCACGTATCTCGCGGTGTAACCAACGCCGATGGCCAACATCCCGACAACCTGCCTGCTGCTACCAAGAACACTCCGATTGAAGTGAAGGCTAAGGTAAACATCCCCGCTACGGTGAAGGATAGAAAGAACCTCAAGGTGGTTGCCATGTTGATCGATAACAAGACGGGTGTGGTTGTAACCGGTCGTCAGGCTGCTCCCAGCACCACTTCAACTCCTTCAGCTATCGAAGAAGTAGGTGCAGACGCTGCACAAATCACTGTAGCTGATGGTGCTTTCGTTGTAAAGGCCAACAAGGCTGAAGCCGCAGTTTACAGCCTCGATGGCAAGCTCGTTAGCAGCGCCACTGTTGAAGGCGAAGCCTCTCTGCCTACTTTCGGCAAGGGTGTATTCGTAATCACCGTGAAGGCTGACGGCAAGGTTTACTCTCAGAAAGCTACTTTCTAATTCAGTAGCGTAAATCACCGACAGAATAACTGCAAGTTTTAGTGCGCAGTTATTTAAAATACAAATCTGCATTCCGTTTGAAAAAGCGGGATGCAGATTTTTTTTGTAAGTATGCGTAATATTCAAGTGAAAAACCACATTGACTCCCTTTCACGCATTACGTTCCCATATTGTATGGCATAATTAGTGAGCAGTTTCGCATCTGTTGGGTGACCCATCAGTTGGGCTTCAACTTCCTTCCGTGTTTGTTACGTTCGTCCCGATTTTAACAAGAGCCCTAATAAAGTTAAATACTTAAAGTCCATTTCTGTGTTCATTGCAGCGTGAAGCCCGTAGGCGATACGCAGATTTTGAGTTTCTTCTGAAAATGCTGATTATCAGCAATTCCGAGATTGTTGAAACAAGCTCGGAACTAATTCGAACAAGCTCGGAACTAATTTCGACAAGCTCGGAACTAATTTCAACAAGCTCGGAACTAAATTCAAGCATCGCGGAGTAAATTTTTACGATGGTCGATTTTCTATCTAAAACCACTGCCAGGCATACGAGATGAATCAGATTATTTTTAATTTAATTTCACGCATACAGCAATGGCCGTTTAACATTTGTAGCAAAGGTGAATGTACAGTTGCCAAGTGTTCGAAACCAAGCTTTTTATTTGGTAGAGCTCTCGGCTTGCAGTCACTTTGATATTCGTCGAAGTTAGGCTGCGCCTCGGCCCTACCAAATAAAAACCAAGCTTTTTATTTGGTATAGCTCTCGGCTTGCAGTCACTTTGATATTCATCGAAGTTAGGCTGCGCCTCGGCTCTACCAAATAAAAACCAAGCTTTTTATTTGGTATAGCTCTCGGCTTGCAGTCACT
>Tibetan_p2__coassemble_1877_pt1 | contig 14618 bp, 9 predicted proteins | sample Tibetan_p2__metabat2_high_PE_002 | metagenome-assembled genome bin Tibetan_p2 | reverse complement strand
GAGATAAATCTCCAAATCAAATCTTCGTCAGAAAAGTTTAGACGACTTCAATATTTCAGCAGTTCGAAGCAACTGCATCTTCAGCAAATCGACGCGCCATTTGGCGAGCCTCCTCCTCATTGTCCTTTTCGGGCAAATAAAAGCGGGCAAAGGCGCGGATAAAGTGTAAGCACTCCTCGCTGGCCGAAGATTTTTCATGCGTAAAATGGTTCATAGGCACACCTTTAATAAGAGAAAATGGTTCTGTAAAATCAATCCTTTTCCCTTATATAACGGCCAAAACCGCTTTTTAGTGTGTACAATATCTAAAATACAGCCTGTTAAGTGTCAGTTGCGCACTTTTTTTGCTGTCAACTGCATCCTTTGGGGGCAGCAACTACACACAGAGCGAAATATGGTTTATTTCAGCCATTCGTCGCATATTGATAATGCCGTAGCGCATGCGTCCCAATGCTGTATTGATGCTTACTCCCGTAATGTCAGCAATTTCTTTGAAACTCAAGTCCTGATAAAAACGCATATACACCACTTCGCGCTGGTTATCCGGCAGTTTGTCCATCAGCACCCTCACGTCAGTGAGCACCTGTTCGTTAATCAATTCATATTCCCTGTAGCCATCCGCCATCATTGCCACTTCCTGCCAAACCGTTTCTGAATCCTCCTCGTCGTAAACCAACGCCTCATTGCGTTCATTTCTGAACTGGTCAATCAGCAAGTTATGCGCAATGCGCGTCAGCCAGGCATAAAAGCGTCCATTCTCCTTATACCTGCCTTGGCGTAGGGTCATGATAGCCTTGACGAAGGTCTCTTGAAAGAGGTCGTCTGCCATGTCGTTATTACGGACAATATATGAAATGTAGGAATACAGCCTATCTTTGTAGCGCAGCAAGAGTTCATCAAAAGCCTCATTGCAGCCCGACACAAAAAGAGCCACCAATTCTTCATCGGTGTGTAAGGTCAAATTTTCCATTACTTAAAGTGTTTTGAGGTAGAGAAGTAATGTTGTGCGATAGGCCGGATTATTTTAAGGTGGATAAATTCACAAAGCGTCATTTTGCACTTTGTCATCAAAAATAGCGATTTACATACCGATTCCTTCGTTTTTCTTTGAGCAACGTGTGAAAAAGTATAACGCACAGCAAATTTAACCCTTTGTGCCGAATTAAACAAGTTTGATGTACAATATTTTTCACATTTCCTCGTTAAGAAGGTGTTTAAATTTCCCTTTTTCAATAAAATCGCCATGCAAGTTCCTTATTACACCTACGCCGCTTTCCTCTCCCGTCACTTTGAAGGTAAGGTGCAAAAGCTCCCCCTCGACGTTGGCGCCACCTGTCCCGTGCGCGATGGTAGTGTCTCGCACGGCGGTTGCGCCTTCTGCAACGGTCGCAGTTTTGTGCCCGACATGTGCAGCGAACAATATAGCGTTGCTACCCAACTACAGGCTGGTAAGCAATTCTTTTTGCGCAAACATCCCCACGACAACGTAGCCTATCTTGCTTATTTTCAGGCAGGAAGCAACACTTATATGCCACTTTCTGTCATGCAGCGTTACATAGTCAAGCTCTTTCTGTTCCCGGTGTTCGCGGCATCGTTCTTGCCACCCGTCCCGACTGTTTGTCTACTTCCTGGCTTGATTACCTCGAACACCTCAGCCGCCAAACTTTCGTCATGGTAGAGTTAGGCATAGAATCCGTCAACGACGATGTACTTCGGCAAATAGGTCGCGGCCATGATGTAGCTACCTCAGCCCAAGCTGTTCGTCAGCTCCACTTGCGAGGGATACATGTAGGTGTACATTTTATTTTGGGTTTGCCTGGCGAAAGTCGCGAAAGTCAGCTGCAACAAGCCTTCGAAGCCTCGCGTTGGCAAGTCGACAGCGTAAAACTTCATCAGTTGCAAATTTTGCGTGGTTCGCGTTTTGCCCGTCAGTATGCAGAATTTCCCGAACGCTTCTCTCTGTTTTCATTGCCCGACTATGTCTCCCTCGTTGCCGACTTTATCGAACGTCTGCATCCTGCCATTGCAGTTGAGCGTTTTGTTTCGCAATCGCCTGCTTCACTTTTGATTGCACCCCGTTGGGGAGTTAAGCCCGACGAAGTCGTTCGCCTTGTCTGTTCCACCCTTGCCGAACGCCGCACGCAACAGGGTATTTTATGTCCGTTGTGAGTAGTCTGTATCGGGTCATTCTGTAGAAATTATTTTCTGCTTAAATTATGCGTCTTGAAAAATTGTGGTTTCTATAATGTATAACACTGTATATCAATCTATAATTATTTTATCTTGGTAAAAAATATATACAATTCGTATGTGGCTAAATAACGATTTTGGCTTTGTGTCTGCACCTTAGGCTGTGTGAAAGTATTTTGCCTCATACTTTTTTCTTGTTTTCTGCTGTCTGTATTTTCTCACCCTGTGTGTTAGCCAAATGCTGTTTTTTGTATGATTTGATGTATGTGATTCAAGCGTTCTTTTTTTGCCGGCTATTTGCTGAGTATTCGTTCGTAAGTCTGCGTCGGCTGTCTTTTATGTTGTTAAAATATTAAATGCTATTAGGTAATTTTCAAGTCATTTTTTCAGAAGCTGAAATTATGAGTCGTCTGAACTTTTATGAAATTCAAGATTTGCCTTAATTTTAGAGGCGTTTTGGGTCTTGAAGAAGGATTGTAGCGAGCTACACGACTGATGAAAGGTCAAAAAACGGCCCAAAAGAAAGGTGAAGATTGAATTTAGAAGAGATAAATCTCCAAATCAAATCTTTGTCAGAAAAGTTTAGACGACTTCTATATAGAATTTTGCGATAAAAAGCCTTGTATGAATAGTGTTGTTTTCAAAAAGAATCATTATTTTTGCATGAGTATTAAGAAATGGAGTAAAGGAAGTAGAAGAAATAAATTTATCCCTCGGTCGAATCCGTTGAACCACCTTTGAAAACAGTCTGTGGTATAATGCACTTAGTAAGGTTTACATTCGTCCGGAACAGATTCTTAGTTTCACTAATAGGGTGGGGTATTCAGCTAAACGCATGCAACGGTTGACAGAGATATGTTGCCGCACACAGACAGGCTGCGTTTCTTACCTTAGTAACCCTGTTCACACAATCGGTGGGTGGTGTTATTGCATCTTTGTCCGATGTTCTTGTTTTTTTCTGCATTCTTTTTTCTTTTTCGCTTCTCGTTACCATGAAAACCAGAGAAGTCGCAGTAACTCTTTTGAATAACACGTCGAAGCTGCCTGGCGATGTACACGTTCAGAGCAGCGGACATTAAGATATGAGTCAGAATTCCTTTAGCATATTGCAACCACGTCAGGGTGATACTCTTGCTGCACAGGCCGACGACCTTTTGCAGCAGTTCGAAGCCTACTGTGCGCAGCATCATTGTCAACTCTCGCAATTGATGCAAGCCCGCCTTTATGTTTCAGATGCAGCCAATCAGTGTCCCGCACTTGTAAAACACGCACTGTATGACCGTCTTTTCCCCACTGGCGTATGCAGCATCATTGAGCAACCCCCACTCAGCGGCGTCAAAGTAGCTTTGTTTCTGTGGTTTAACCAGTCAATATGCAGCCGCGAAGTTTACGAATTACCGGATGGTACTGTTGCGGAAATGCATACTACAGCACGTCAACGCTTTGTGTATCAAAGTGTTCGCTTTGGGGCAGATGTCGGTGCGGCCGATTCTGCGACCCAGACACGTCGCGCCTTTGAAAGTCACATTCATCAGCTCACTTCGCGAGGCATGAATTTGAAAGATCATTGCCACCGAACCTGGATTTTCGTTCGTGATGTCGATCGGCATTATGCCGGTGTCGTACAGGCACGTAACGAACTCTTTGCCCGTCAAGGATTAACTTCTGACACCCATTATATTGCATCCACCGGTATTGGTGGAGCTTGCGAACATCGTGAGGCACTCGTAGCTATTGATTTTCTCTCTGTCGATGGGTTGCAGCCCGGTGCCGTGAGTTATCTTCATGCTCCTGAGTATCTCAATCCTACTCACGAATACGGCGTAGCCTTTGAACGCGGAACCTGTTTGCAGCTTGCTCCCGATCAGCGCTGCTACTTTGTGTCCGGTACCGCCAGTATTGACAAATATGGCGAGTGTTTGTTTCGGGGCGATGTGCTCACCCAGGCTGGACGCTTGTTTTTGAACATCGAAAAGTTGCTTGAATCAGCCGGAGGAACTCTTGCGGATATGACTTATTTTATTGTTTATCTGCGAGATATAGCCGATGCTCCTGTTCTCCGTCGCTACATGCAAATCCGCTTTCCAAACACCCCGTTTCTACTCACAGAAGCCCGCGTTTGTCGCCCTGAGTGGTTAATCGAAGTAGAAGGAATGGCAGTGGGAAACCAGTGATTTTAAGCCAATAATATGTTACATTTGAGTTAATTTTTTCAACCAATACTATCATATTTGTTGCATTTAGTATCTCAAATGTTGACTCTGGTGTTCATTTGTCATTAACAATTATAGTGGTTTTGATTCTTAATAATACTTAATGGCTAAAATATTACTCGTAGTAATGCTACTTAGGCATAAAAAAACGATTAAATTTGCAGCCATAACCTACTTCAAGAGTGATGCGAATCTCTTAAAATTGTAAAGCCGAGATGGCAATATGTAATTTTCAAGATTCAAATGTTAAAAAGTTAGTCCTAATTTTTCTTTTTATTCATACATCACTTTTAGGTCAGCAATCAACTCACAACAGTACATATAACGTGCGTCAACGTTTAATCGTTGCAGTGCGATGATATAAACCCAATTCCAAGTAAATACAATAAACAAAATATTTAATCGAAAAAAATGCGTATGAAAAACCGTTTTTGCAGAATGGGAAAGACGTTGCTCGGTGCAGCGTGCTTGCTTTCGACATGCGGCGTTACGTATTCGTGTTCAGATGATTTCGATTTGGATGAAACCAAGCCGAATTTCTTGCGCGCGAGTATCTACGACGATTTGAAAACTAGGCAAGATCGTAAGTTCACTACTGTAATTAGGTTGATTGATGACCTGGGTCTTACCGAGGTGATGTCCCGTACGGGTAGTAAAACACTTTTTGTGGCTGATGACGATGCTTACAATACCTTCTTCCAGACTACGACCTGGACGGATGGTGTCGGCAATCCTGTTCGCAGCTATGAACAGCTCAGCACCGCTCAAAAGCGTATCCTTTTGAACGGTTCAATGCTCAACAATGCTTATGTGCTTGAGACGCTTACCACCATGCAAGGTCCGGTTAAGAATCTCTGTCTTCGCCAGCTTTCAAGTATGGCGACGACTGACTCTGTGCCTTATTTTAAGTACAATGAGCTGCCTGAAAACCTCAGCGAAGGCCAGTTGGCAGATAATGGTGAAGTGCTGAATAAAGACAAAAAGTTCTGGGATAAGTTCCGCGATCCCAAGCGTGGCGGTATTTATCTCGCTCTCGACAAGACGGTGCCCATGATGACGCACTTCCTCGAGGCTCAGATGAACGAAAAGAAGATTAAGCACAGCGATATCTCGTTCCTGCTCAACCTTGACGGAACCGATAAGGAATGGACTGATGCTGACTCTAAGAAACGCAGCTACGTTTACGATGCAGAAATCGTAGAACAGGATGTTACCTGCTTGAACGGTTATTATCACGTACTCGACAAGGTGTTGGCTACGCCGATGAATATGGCTGAAGTTATCCGTACGAACGGGCAAACGAACCTCTTCAGCATCTTGCTCGAACGTTTCAGCGCACCTTATTACGATAAAACACTGACCGAGGAATACAAGGCATTGCAGAACATTACTGCCGACTCGGTTTATCAGAAAATTTATATCTCTCAGCGTTCACAGAACGGTGCCGTTACCGAAGATCCCGAAGGTGAACCTTTAGGCGACTTCCCCGCTCTGAACTACGACCCGGGATGGAACACTTATACGGTTTCAGGTTTGACCAAGGAACAGGATATGGGTGCCATGTTTGTTCCCTCTGACAAAGCTTTGAAAGATTATTTCCTTACGGGTGGTGGTAAAATGTTGATTGAACGTTATGCCTCAAAACCCAATACTGAGGAAAATCTCGTTTACAACCTCTACCAGATTCCCTTGAACATCGTGAAGCCTTTGGTGGCTAACTTGATGAAGGATTCGTTCAACGAAACCGTACCCAGCAAGTATCTCACCATTATGAATGATGCTCAGGACCAGATGTTTGCTGCACAAACCTATCCCAGTGTAGGTGATTACAAACGCATCTTCGACAAGGTGTTGATGGCCAACAATGGTGTCGTTTATGTGATGAACAAGGTAATTGCTCCTGCAACCTATTCTTCAGTTATGGCTCCGGCACTCTACAACAAGAATGCACAGGTAATCAATACGGTGATTCACGCCGACGATGCTTACACCACAACCAACTTCCAGAGCGCTCCGTTGCAGAAGTATTACAGCACTTACCTGCTCGCCATGCAGTCGAACTTCAGTTTCTTCGTTCCTACTGATGATGGCTTGAAGAACTTCGGTTATGTTGACCCTGTGAAGTTTGCTGCCAAGCAAAACATCAACTACCGTTACTGGACGATGGAACCGCAGGAAGTAACCAAGAAGGGTCGCTTTGTAGGTGTACGCGCTCGCGCTTACCGTTATCGTTTGGACTCTCCGTTGAATCCTAATGGTAGCGATCCCCTGCCCGGTAACCAGTTCGACCAGACTGCTGACAAGTCGCTCGACAATACCGAAGGTAAGACCAAGAAGCTCATGCTCATCGATATGATGGACCAGCACACGATTGTTCACGAACAGGGTGCTGAGGGCGAAAAGGGCATAAACAATGGACGTAATTACTTTATTGCCCGTAGTGGTGCCCCCGTCTTCATCAAGAAGCACAGTGACAAAGCTGATGGTGTTGGTATGGTTGTCAATGGTGGTATGCAGGTTGAAATCAACAACGACGAGTATCCCGACAATAACTTCGATTGCGTTGTAACCAACAGCTTCGATATGACTCGTGGAACCAATGAATATGGTAACGGTCGTACATACTTTATCAACCGTCCTATGCAGCCTTCGCTCTACAATGTGTGGGAAACCATGAACAACCACGCTGAGTACAAGGCATTCTTCGATTTGTGCAAGGACCTCAACGACAATGCATCTGATATCATTGAAGCCCTCTTCAAGCCGGCTGATTATGATGAGTCTGATTCAGAACAGAAGGAACTTTGGGAAAATGAACAGAAAAAGTACCAAATCTTCTCAACCTCTGAACGTGGAACTGCTAACACGACGCGTTTGATTCGTTTCTTCAACAACTATCGTTACACGATTTACGTGCCGACGAACGAAGCACTTAAAAAGGCTCACCAGAATGGTCTTCCCACTCTGGAAGAAATCAAGCAGTTTGTTGAAGCCAACACCAATGACGAAGGCGAACTCAATGCAGAAGCTAAGGTTAAGGGTCAGGCTATGATGGTAGCTCTTGCCAACTTCGTGAAGTATCACTTCTGCGACCAGTCGCTCTTTGTTGACAACTGCACGGATCAGACTACGGTTTCTTCAGCTTGTGCCGACGAGTTGACCAACAACTTCATCAAGGCCATAATCAATCAGACGCCCAACAAACTGACTGTTACTGACGCTGGCGGCGTTACCCACGCTGTTCAAGCACCCTATAACATCATGGCACGCGACTATGAGTTGGATGGTTCTCCTACCAATTCATACTCAATTAAATCATCATCATACGTTGTTCTTCACTCCATCAACGACTATCTGCGCTACGGTAAAGAAGTTTCGGAACGCTTTGATACAGCATGGTCAACCCCTGCTAAAGCCAAGGCATTCGTGAAGAAGTACAGACTCAAGAAATAAAAATCGAAATTATGAATAACAAGTTCCTAATGACGCTTGCGTTGTGCTTGTGCTCCTCCTCTCTCGCTTATGCGCAGAAGCGCATTTCCGGTCGCGTTTGGAGTAAGCAGGATGGTCCGATCGTAATGGCGTATGTAGTTGAGCAGGATAAGAATAACCGTAACGTTACAGCTGTGCAGACCGATGCCAACGGTAACTTCTCTATGGTTGTGAAGAATCCCGCCAACAAATTGAGAATATCTTATATCGGTTATCAGACAAAAGTGTTGAACATCGGCGAAAATGCCAAGTTCAATGTCGAACTTATCGATAAAAACACGTTCAAGGATGCTGTGGTAACAGTTACCCGTAAAACCCGCTCAAACGGTTTGGTAATTCCCGAACGTGAAATTTCAACCGCACAGCAGACGCTCGATATGGACCAGATGGCTGGTCTGTCGTTCGAAACGGCTGCCGACGCTCTCCAGGGTGAGATTGCCGGTCTCGACATCGTGTCGAACTCTGGTAACCTTGGTTCAGGTTCGAGCATGCGTTTGCGTGGTGTGTCTTCAATCAATGGTAGCCAGGAACCCCTCATCGTGGTTGACGGTAACATCCTTGAAGACTATAGCTCAGACGAACTCGACTTCGACAACATGGAGAACGAAGAACAGTTCGCTACCTTGCTTCAGGTTGCTCCCGAAGATATCGGTAGCATCAAGGTGTTGAAGGACGCTGCTGCTACGGCTATCTATGGTGCGCGTGGTTCGAACGGTGTTATCGAAATCACCACCCGTCGTGGTGCTCGCGGTAAAACCCGTGTGAACTTCAGCTACCGCTTCTCTGGTTCATGGCAGCCCGAGGGCATGAAGATGCTCGATGGTGACGGCTACACCATGATGTTGAAGGAAGCATACCACAATCCGCGCATCCTTTCTGAAGAAGAATCGAGCATCGCGGAAATCATGTACCTCAAGAGCTCTCACCCCTCGTACTACGGTAACTACAATAAGAATACCGACTGGATTGACGAGGTAACGCAGTTCGGTCAGACGCACAACTACGGTTTGTCTGTATCGGGTGGTGGTGAAAAGGCTACTTTCCGTGTGTCAGGTACTTACGACCACGAAACTGGTACCATCATCAAGCAGGCTCTTGACCGCTTGACTACGCGTTTGGCACTCGACTATTGGGTATCTGACCGTATCAAGTTCTCTTCTAACTTCGCTTTGACTTACACGAAGAACCAGAAGAACTACTATAGCGACATTCTGGGCCGTGCGTACAACGCCATGCCTAACATGGCTGTTTACCGCAACCAATATATGCCTACTGCCGACGGCGTCGGTGAATATATCCAAACCGGTGATTACTTCATCATGCCTCCTACGGCTGCCGCCAAGGGTTTGGTTAGCCCCACCAGCGGTCTGACCTCTTACTTCTTGGGCGATATGGTGAAGAATGGTAACCCCGTTGCTATTGCCAATCAGGCTTGGAACAACCAGTCGTCTTACACCATTCAGCCTCAGTTCCAGTTGGAATACAAGCTCTTGGGTAAGAACGACGATGAAACGCAACTCGACTACCGTGGTGAGGTTTACATGAATGCCTACACCAACACGGAAGAAGCTTACTTCCCCGGTTCGCTTACTTCAAACAGCTGGTCGGATGGTATTTACAATACCTCTAACTACGAAATGAAGAACCTTTCGTTCACCACGCGTCACCAGTTGACTTTCCATCCTCATTTCGCTAACACCGATCACCAGTTGCAGGTGATGGGTCGTTTCGAAATTACCACGAGCAACAACTCAACCCAGTACCTCTCTTCTAACGGTATTGGTGGTGGTATTACCGACCCCACGGTGCCTGGTTACCTTACCGGTTCAACCACCAGCACTTCAAAGGGTCACACCGCAGCCGGTTTGATGTCAATGCACTACGCCTTTGGTTCTAAGTATGTATTCGACTTCACTCTTCGTGCCGATGGTAGCACCCGTTTCGGTTCTGGTAACAAGTGGGGCTTCTTCCCCGGTGTTTCAGCTCGTTGGAACATTTCAGACGAACCGTTCTTCGAACCTTTGAAGAAGGTAGTCAGCATGCTTTCAGTAGCTCCCGGTTGGGGTATCAACGGTAACGTGCCCGGTAGCGAAGGTTTGATGTACAACAAGTACGACCGTAACGGTACCGTATATAATGGTACGCAGGTTATGCGCCCCGTCAACCTCAAGTTGACTGAAATTCGTTGGGAAAAGACGAAGTCTTGGAACGTGGGTGTGAACATGAACTTGTTCAACGACTTGTTGCAATTCAACTTGAACGTTTACAACAAGAAGACTACTGACTTGCTTAACAGCGGTGTACGTATTCCTTCAACCACTGGTTTCTCTTCACTTTCATGGGCTAACGTCGGTGACATGGAGAACAAGGGTTGGGAACTTTATGGTAGCACCCGCGAAATCCTGAAGTTTGGTAAGTTCAGCATGAAACTGCGTGGTAACATCTCGCAGAACATCAACACCATTACGCGTATGGATGCTTCTGTGCTTGCTGCCAACAACAAGGACTACGGCTACGGCAACGGCGAAATCATGCAGCGCGTTCAGATTGGTAACGCACTCGGTGGTATCTACGGTTTCCGTTATAAAGGTGTTTACGCCTACGACTACGACCACAACGGTTACTTCCAGAATCAGGAAAAGAACCAGTGGTTCAACCCCGATGGTACGAAGAACACGGCAGCTGAAGGACCTAATGAAGCTCTTCGCAAATCAACGCCTATCGTGTTCGATGCCAATGGCAACGTAGTTTACGATAAGAATGGTAACCCCCTGCCCATGTACTTCAACTACGGCGGTAAGAACTATCAGTTCGGTGGTGGTGATGCCATTTACGAAGATATCAACCACGACGGTAACATCGACGAACTCGATATCGTTTACCTTGGTACTTCAAACCCGAAGATCAATGGTGGTTTCGGTATTGAATTCAAGTACGACCGTTGGGAACTCAAAACTTCGTTCAACTTCCGCTTGGGCAACAAGATTATCAACTTGGCTCGCTTGAATGCCGAGAGCATGGTTAGCAACAAGAACCAGAACGCTTCTGTGGCACACCGTTGGCGTAAGAATGGTCAGTCGACCGAAATGCCGCGTGCCATGAGCAGCAACGTTACGGCTACTTTCAACTCGTTGGTGAGCGACCGCTATGTTGAACCCGGTGACTTCCTCCGCTTCCAGTACTTCCAGCTTTCTTACAGCGTACCTGCTGAAAAGTTGAAGAAGATTGGTATGAGTTCACTTCGTATCTCGGCTTCGGGTAACAACTTGATTTTCTGGTCGAAGTACTCAGGTGTTGACCCCGAACATTCAGCTAGTGGTATGAGCCCCTGTATCGACAACTCGCAGACTCCTCGTTCACGCTCGTTTACGTTTAGCTTGAACTTCGGTTTCTAAGCAATGCAAGATTATGAGATTATCGGATGATAAGAGTGTGGTTCCCACCATCTCTTATTTTCCGGTGCTCATAGATAAAAACTGTCTTACATCATGAAAAGTAAAAAGATATATACCAAACTTCTTTTGGCCGGAAGTCTGCTGTTGATGAGCGGTTCGCTTACTTCGTGCGATGACTTTTTGACTATCCTTCCTACGGATCAGTTGCCTGAAGAGCATTTCTGGCAGGACAAGAGCGACCTTGACAACGTGCGTGCCGGTGCTTACGAACAGCTGACTCAAGCCGGACAAACCAATAAAATATTGATGTGGGGTGAGCTTCGTGCTGATAACCTTACCCTCAACGATATGTCGCAGCAGTTCATCAAACAGATTCAGTCGGGTGTGCTGCAGCCCAATGAAGGCTCTTTCGATTGGGCAGGTTTCTACACAGGTATCAACTTCTGTAACCTCGTGTTGGAACAGGGCGAAAAAATGACTATTCCCGGTAAGGAAGTTGACCCGAGCTTTACGCGCATGGAATATAACAGCATCCGTGCTGAAATGATGGCGCTTCGCTCACTTTATTATTTCTACCTTGTTCGCGCTTACCGCGATGTGCCTTATATCACAAAGTCAGTTCGTACTGATGCCGAGGCCATGTCGCAGCGTCCGGCTGCCGTTCCCGGTGTAGCTATTTTGGGTGAATGTATCGACTCGCTTGAAGCAAACCTCAAATATGCTCCCGATAACTATGGTTCAAGTGCCGAGAACAAGGGACGCTTCACGAAGCAGGGTATCCGCGCTTTGCTCGCCGATATGTATTTGTGGCGTGCAGGTTTGCTTACCAACTTCATGAAGAAGGATTTGAGTCAGGACCTCGGTCGTGTAAATATGTCTGACGTATTGGTTTCGCAGACTCCTGAAACTCCTGAAACTCCTGAAACTCCCGAAACTCCCGAAACGCCTCAAACTCCTGAAGCACCCCAGACACCTGCAGGTGCTCACGTGAAGGCAACTTCTCCCGAAGGCCGTTACACTACTGCTGATGGTCAGGCTATCAATAAAGCTTACTGTGATGAGTTAGCAAAAACTTGCTTGCAGAAGTCTGCACAGCATGCACAGGCTGCCATTGACTACATCAAGCAGAAGTACGATGAAGATCTTCGCGAAGATAACATGGCTACTGAGGATGAGCTCAATCAGCCCTATCCTTTGTACCTGACACAGTTGATGGGTGGTACTATCATTGACGAAGCTTATGAAAAGAATTTCGGTCAACAGAATTCGCGTGAGAGTATCCTTGAATTGCAGTACGATGGTTCAACCACGGTGAACAACACGGTGAACACTTACCTTTCAATTTACGAAGGTGCTGCATTCAAACCCAAGCACATGGCGCTCGACCCGCAGCTTATCTCAGGTTACGGTTCTGTCAACCCGATTATTGGTTTTGGCCGTACCGACTTACGTATGGTTGAAACTGCTTATTTGCAGTCGCCCGATATTGCCAAGCCTTTGGTTAAGTTTACGGCTTCAACCGTAAGTGTCAATAAACCTGAGAATATGAGCGATGCAGATGCTTTCATCAACTATAGCACGCGTACTGCAACTTCGAACAATGCACACTGGCCTGTTTACCGTTTGGCTGATATGATGCTTATCAAGGCCGAAGCCATTGCACGCTACAATGCAACGCTTGGTGACAATGCCGATAAGAATCAATTACGTGAGGGCTTTAAGTTGGTTAACCAACTCTTCAAGCGTAGCAATCCTGCCTTGGTAGGTAGCTCTGCTGAAACTACCGACAATGACCTGATTTGCGATCGTGTAAACGATAACTACGGTATGAACAACGACGGTGTGTTTACCAAGAACGCACAGGAATTGCTCGATTTGCTTTACCGCGAACGTCAGCGCGAATTTGTTGCTGAAGGTAAGCGTTGGTTCGACATTGTTCGTCAGGCCGAATTTAGCAATGATGCTAAGGCTACACTCAATAGTTACACTTCGCTTCAGGCTAGTGTGAAGAGCCGCCTCACCAAGATGTGGAGTCTTTACAATCCTTACTATAGCGAGGAATTGAAAGTCAACGGTATTGAAAACGGCGGTAGCTTGGTTCAAAATCCTGTTTGGGACCGTTACACTAAAAAATAATGCATCGTATGAAACGTAATATATTTAATGTAGGTCGTTTGAGTGTCTTGCTTGCTGCGCTCTTTACTTTGGGTGCACCTTTGGCTTTGACCAGCTGTAAGGAAGACATCAGTGAAGATGCCTTTGCAGTAGCTACCAAACAGACCATTACCGATTATGTGAGCGAGCACGATTCTCTCTCCATGATCAAAGCTCTCTTCGATGAAGTGAAGTTGGGCAACCTGGAGAATGCTTCAGTACTTACCAGCGTGCTTTCAGCCCGTGGTAACTACACCGTGTTTGCTCCTACTAATGCTGCAGTACAGGCTTATGTCGACTCTGTAGTAGGACATAAAGGAGCCACGATTGCTGAACTCGACATGGATCAGAAAAAGCGTATTGCTCTGAACTGTGTGATTGACCACGTCAATTCAGCAGCTTACGAAACGGCAGACTTCTCTGCTTACGTCAGCACGAATATTCTCCCCGTTTCGAACCTTAACAATCGCCGCTTGCCGATTTCGCAGGTAGACGATGATTACTACGTCAACAACAATGCACTGATTATTCCTAATCAGTCGAACATTGAGTTGTCGAATGGTATGCTACACGTGGTTGACCACGTTATCTCACCTTCTGTCAAGACTGTTGCTCAGTTGGTGAAGGATGCCGACAACATGCGCATCATGGGTAAGTTGCTCGAAATTACCGGTTGGGCTGATTCTCTGTCGCTCAAGACGAAGGAAGAAGAAGCTTACGAAACCTCGCATGTGGGTTACGCCGGTAACAAAAAGTCTTTCCCCCGTGTAGGTACTTTCGATTATCAGATTACCCGTAAGGTGGCTTACACTGCCTTTGTTGAAACTGACCAGGTGCTTCATGATGACTGGGGCGTTCCCATGCCGCAGTATGATGAAGCTACAGGCGAAATTGCCAACTGGGACGAAATCATGAAGGTTATCGAAGAAAAGTGTACCACTCACCTCGGTGTGCGTACAGCTGCCGGTGATTACACAAACACTGCCAATGCAGTAAACCAGTTTGTAGGTTATCACTTGCTCGATGGTGGTTTGTCAGCCGACGAATTCGTACAGCACTTTAACGAGTATGGTTACGACTTTGTCGATGCCAAGAACCCCAGTACGAAGTACACTGTTATTGTTTACGACTACTACCAGATGAAGTCGAAACCCTCAGGCTTGCTCAAGATTAC
>Tibetan_p2__coassemble_1866_pt1 | contig 14738 bp, 10 predicted proteins | sample Tibetan_p2__metabat2_high_PE_002 | metagenome-assembled genome bin Tibetan_p2 | reverse complement strand
AAAAGAAAGGTGAAGATTGAATTTAGAAGAGATAAATATCCAAATCAAATCCTCGTCAGAAAAGTTCAGACGACTTCTATATCTGCCTATTTTTAGGATTGAATCGTAAAGCAAAAATCACCGCATCGGGTGCTAAACCTGATGCGGTGATTTTTTTTTGGTGCTTCACGCAAGCCCACTCGCGTTCGAGCGTCCTGTTTGCATATATTTACAGCAAAGCAGCAATGCTTAAGCTTATACTTTACTTCTGCTCGCCCGGCTGATTATCGCGCGTATCTTCCGAGCCCTCACTCATTAAATCCGTACCCCAGTGCGTCGAAGCCAAACGCTGTTCGCGTTCAATTACCTCCTTAGCCTTTTTCGCATAAATAATCATGCGCAAGCTCTGCGAGTACGACACATAGTACCAAAGCCAGTTGAGCAACACAATCATCTTGTTGCGCACACCAAGGATAGAACGGAGGTGAACAACCAGCCAAAGGAACCAAGCCATGAAACCACCGAACTTCATTTTGCTGAATTCAGCTACGGCACGGTTACGGCCCACGGTAGCCATCGTACCAAGGTTCTTGTAGCGGAAAGGCTTCAGTTCCTTGCCGGCTTCGAGGCGCTGCAAGTTCTTAGCCAAAAGTTTACCCTGCTGAATGGCCACCTGTGCCAACTGCGGGTGTCCGCCCTTCCATTCATCGTCGCCCTCGGGCATGATGCACTGGTCGCCAATTGAGAACACACCATCGAGTCCGGGTACGCGGTTGAAAGCATCGACAATGATACGACGGCCACGACCCAGGTGCGAAGGATCAAGGTTGCCCACAGGCTGAGCGGCTACACCGCTGACCCAAATGAACGTACGCGTAGCAATGGAGCTACCATCTTTGAGCATGACGCAGTGATCCTTATAGTCGGTCACCATTTTGTTGAGCAACACGTTCACACCCATGGTGCGCAGGTAGTGTTCCACCTTGTGGCTCGATTCTTCACTCATGGCAGGAAGCAAGCGCGGACCGGCTTCAATAAGGTAAATGTGCATGAGCGAAGTGGGCAGGTCAGGATAGTCCTTGGGCAACACAAAGTTTTTCATTTCGCTCAGGGCACCGGCAATTTCGACACCGGTAGCACCACCACCGACAATGACGATGTTGAGCAATTCCTGACGTTCAAGGTCAGTGGCACAGGTCAAGGCGCGTTCGAAGTTATCAAGCAGTGCATTGCGCAGACCCATAGATTCGCTCACGTTCTTCATAGGCATAGCCTCAGCAGCCACATTCGCATTGCCAAAGAAATTGGTTGTAGCGCCGGCTGCAAGAATCAGGTAGTCGTAGCTAACCTTACCGATTGAGGTTTGAATAATTTTGTGCTCGGGAAAGATGGAGCGCACCTCAGCCATGCGGAAGAAGCAGTTTTTGCGCTTCTGAAAAATTTTGCGGAAGGGGAAAGAAATTGAGCTTGGTTCAATACCCGCCGAAGCAATTTGATAAATCAGTGGGGGGAACTGGTGGTAATTGTTACGGTCAATAAGCACTACTTGAAACGGACCTTTGCGGAGCTGGTTAGCCAGTTTCAAACCGCCAAAGCCACCGCCTACAATTACTACACGCTTTTTATCAGTCTTAGGGAGATTGAAGCTCATATTGCTTGTTTAAATAGTTTTAGTTTGTTAGCATGAACGGTTGCTGCAACATACGCCCTACGCATAAACACGTAACATGGTTATGCAAACAATTTAATGAAAGCAAACGTAAGATTTTTTATGCGTTAGAATATGACAGCAATGTAACGTTATTGCAAAATTACGGCTAATATATTAAACAAATACACGATTTTCGGAAAAAGTGCGAAAGTAACACGTTTTTTGCCAAAAAGAAGAAGGGGCTGCAAAACGCATGTTACAAATAGGTGAAGGTTCGGATTATGACAAATGAAAGGGGCACGCCAAAGAGGGATGCTGCGGTTTGTTTCGGCCGGCAGATAATTGGGTGCAACTACTCTGCGGTGAATAGTTCCATTTTCCGTTCAAAAGTTTTGAAAGCTCATCTTATTTTGGATTCTTCGTTTTTTCGGGTGAGCAGAAAACTGCACTTTTATCCATGATTATTTCAGTAGGAGTCAGCCCCTTATAAAGTTTATGCGGAGTGGAAAGCGGATTCTTTCGCAAAATCAAAGGGGTAAAACTTACCAACACATCATGGGTTTCAGACAGGCCTACCTGCCTTACTTTCTGCTGTAACAAAATGTCAAAGAACGCTGAATGGCTAAAGAGGTATTGTTGTTTTTTCATCCATAGCTACTGCCATGTCTGTGCAAACCGAACGCAGAGCGATGAGAGCTGGCTCTCGAAAGCTATGCTGAGGTGCAGCCTGACTTCGCGACAGCAAAGATACGACACGAGAACCCCAAAATCCATTTTTTTTGACTACCTAATATCGCACCTCGATTTTTTGGAACTGCGAAAATCAGTCTGAAAACCCTTTGTTTACGGGTATTCCGGAGCGTTTATGAAGCGCATAAAAAAATGAAATCGGGATAATCTGTTTTGTCTCATTCCGATTAACAAAAAGTAGAAGCTACAAGCGTGTGAGTTCCTCCCGTTGCTGTCGGCTCGTTGATGTGCTGAATGAAAAGGGAAAAGAATCTTCAAGGGGAATGGGTACAAAAAATCAGACTTTACCGCCTGCTCAACAAAGGGGAGCTGGCAGAGTAAGTCTGAAAAGTCTTTTTTTTGAAAGTAAAGGGCCAGAGAATGGTTTACAGCAGAATCCATCCGGCAAAGCCGCACAGCAGTATCATAAATACGGCATTGAAACGATAAAGTCCGGCACCAACAAGCGTGGCCAGGAATAGGAAGGTGCTAACCCAAAAATCCCAGACATTGATTTGCTGACTGCTGAATATGTCGCGGCGCATCATCAGTAGGGCGGCGGCTGCTATAAGTCCGGGCACAAGCGGACGCAGCACAACGAGGGCGCAGTCGAACCACGAACCATACACCTTGTGCTGACGGAAACGGGTGATAAAGGCGGTCCAAAGTGCTGAAGGAAGGGCTAACGAAACTACGCTCAGCACGCTGGCTACAACCGAACCCCAAAAACCGAAACGGGCTGAAGCGGCTAAAAAACCGGTAAGGGTGGCGGTGTTAATGCCGGTACCGCCGGGAAGGGCGCGACAGAACACCATGAGGTCAGCCATTTGCGAGGGGGTGAGCCAACGGTGCAGGGTTATCACTTCGTGTTCTAAAAATGCTTGTGAACCGACACTGCTGCCTATGCCTAAAAAGCCTACTTGGGCAAAGCTGAACATGAGTAAGAGAAAAAGCATTGCGAGGGTATATATAGCGTGGGGTGAATGTTACAGAATGGAAAATAGGTGACAGGGGGATAAGGAATGGGCTGATAGCGGTGGCTAATCGGTGGCATGTACCATAATGGCATAAAGCACCGCTAAAAATACAAGGGCCAGAATGATGAGCGAGGGTGACACGCCCAACAGACCAATGCAGATGGCGGCTCCTACGGGTATCCATACGGTGCTGAGCGTAACGCCCGAACTGCGCCAAAGCTGGAAACAGGGAAGGGCTATCAGGGCCACAATGGCAGGGCGGGCGCCGCGTAAAAAGGAATGTACGGCAGGAAACTCGCGGAAATCGTTGAAGAACGTGGCAAAGATGATGAGAATGACAATCGGTGGCAACAACATGCCTAACAGGGCGGCTGCACTGCCTTTCCATCCCAGGAGCTGACGTCCCATATAGGTGGCAAAGTTCACATTGAATATGCCGGGCATGGCTTGTACCAAACTGAGATGTTCAGCAAATTCGTCGGCAGTCATCCAGCCATTGGTTTCGACAATGGCGCGTCGCAGCGGATGAATGATTGCATAGCCATCGCCTACGGTCAGTCCGCCGGATTTTAAAAAGGTGAGGAAGAGGGTCAGGATATTGGTGGGAAGTGTGGACATTTTTTACGGCTGCATTTGGGGTAAAACGGGCGGCGTTGGATGGGCGTAAGCGGCATTCGGCTGCCAGGCTGTCATCTGTACAGATGAGCCGAAGTGGAGAGTGAAAGGGAAAGGGAAAGAACCTACTTATTCAGTCCTTGAAAAATGTGAACATGGAAAGGGTGTTGAACTTTGTTCGGGTCTGTTTCTGCATGGCAGGTAGTTCATAAGGAAGTAATACTTACCCCACAGAAACGGAGCAGGCAACAAGGTTCAACACCTGAGATAGCGTTTAGCGATGAGTCACCGGCTTACTGGTGCTGATCGCGATAGAGGTCGTTAACGGTTTTAACGGGATTGAAGGTCGACAGGGGCACTTCAACAAAGAGTGTGTTCCAGTTGCTCATGGCACCGTTCCACAAACCGGGAAGTTCCAGGGCCTTGAGTTCCTTGCCGTCCTTGCTCTTGTGCGAGATAAAGCCGGTTTGCTTGTCAACGTAGACAGGCAGGTCGAAGGCTTCGCCCTTGTAATTTTTGAGTGCGCAAACCAAGTCAACGGGATTGAAGTGCGTACCCTTCTCGAACATGGCTTTCTTTTCGGGGTCGGCCATGTCGATTTGCGAACTTTCAAGAATCTGCAACGACACCGTACCGTCGGCATTGTAGGCCAGGAAGGGGCCACCACCGGGTTCACCCACATTCTTCACCATGCCACAAACGCGCATGGGGCGGTTCAGTTTAGTGCGCAAATAGGCTACCAGAGCTTCGCCCTGCAAGTCGGGCGTCTGAGGATTGTCAATGCAAAGGGTGTGCTGCAGGAAGTGCAACATTTCATTGAGTTCGTCGGCCGTGCAGTTTCCGGCATCGAGTTTGTTGAGGTATTCGAAAGCTTGGTGCTGCAAGCTGACGAGTATGCCGGCAAGGAGGTTCTTGTAGCGCACAGTGTCGTCCTTCAAGCGGTCGGGCACCACGTTGTCGATGTTCTTCACAAACACCACGTCGGCTTCAATGTCGTTCAGGTTTTCAATCAGAGCACCATGACCACCGGGACGGAAAAGCAATGAGCCGTCGGCCTTGCGGAAGGGGGTATTGTCGGGGTTGGCGGCAACGGTATCGGTGCTTGCCTTTTGTTCCGAGAAGCTGATGTGATACTTCACGCCGAAGTGCTGCTCGTAGGCGGGCACAACCTGCTGCACGAGGGCTTCGAAAAGCCGACGGTGCTCGGGCGATACGGTAAAGTGTACGTTGACCTGACCGTCCTGCTGGCGGGCATAGAGTGCGCCTTCCACCAGATGTTCTTCGAGGGGCGTACGGGCTGTTTCGGCATAGCGGTGAAACTTGAGCAATCCCTTAGGCAATGCGCCGTAGTTCAGCCCGTCGGCCTGGAGCATGGCTTTAACCACCTCCTTGTAGCGTCCGCTCTGAATCAGGGTGTCGATGTCGGCTGCGTAAAGTCGCTGACAGGCTGCCTCTAAATCAGCAAAGAATGCGGCATCGTGAATGCGTGCAAAGAATTGTTTTTCGAAGTCGGTAGTGGGTTCATTGTAGGGGGCATCGACAAAGGCGAACATATCCTTGAACATACGGCTGGCTGCGCCTGAAGCGGGTACAAACTTCACCACACGGTGGTTGGTATCGGCTTTATAGTTCTGCCATGCAGCAAGGTAGGCGGCTTCTTCGTCGGCATTGGGCGAGAGTATGCCATGTTCAACGCTGGCTGCGGCAGCGAGTTTCAGATAGGGAAATCCTTTGACAAAACATGCAAGCTGTTCGTTGAACTTTGCCTCGCTGATGCCTTTTTTTTGTAAAAGGTCTTGGTCTGCATTTGTAATCATGGAACAAGAAATATTTAAGCACCCTTCTATCAAGCGGGCATGCTGAACACCTGCCAAATAGTTTCCGGGGAATTAGAAAAATTCGTGACTGCAAGCAAATGTAATTGCTTGATTATGCGTAAACAAAATTACGCGATTCTACCGATATACTAAAGCATTCTGGCAGAAGATTCACTATTTTTTTACGGAAAGCGGCTACTACTGCCGCTTGAAGTGGGAGTGAAACGGCCTTACAGTTCAATCAAGTCAACTTGGGGCCAGGCTCCGAGGCGGTAGGGAATGGAACCGCCTACGCCGGTACTGACATAAAGCAGCTGCCGGCCGTGCTGATACACGCCGCCCCACTCGGGGGTGAGCCATTTGGCGGGCGAAAAACTGCCCACTTGCATTTGCAGGGCATGGGTATGGCCCGAAAGGGTCAGCGACACGGGGCTTTCGCCTACCACACCGTGACGCCAATGCCAGGGGTCGTGGCTGAGCAGCACGGTGAATGCGCCTTGAGGTATGCCTTGCAGTGCGCGCGACAAACTGCCCACTTTGGGGAAGGGGGGCTTGCCGATGTTTTCGACGCCGGCCAGATAGAGGGTGTCCACACCGTGGGTAATGGCTACATGTTCGTTGAGCAGCAAACGCCAGTTCATGAGCTTTTGCGACTTGACGACGCGTTTCACCTGAGCAGCCCGGGTAGCCGGACTGTCTTGATTACCATAGACGCAATAGTCGTGATTGCCGAGTATGGAATACACACCATCGGTGGCTTTCAGGCCGTGAAGGGGGCGAATGAAGGGGCGAATTTCGTCGGGCGAGGTGTTGATGAGGTCGCCCGTAAACACAATGAGGTCGGGACGGCAGGCATTGACGCTGTCAACCAGGCGTTTCACAAAGCGGGTATCGGTGCCGTAAGTGCCGAGATGGAGGTCGGATATCTGCACAATGCGATAGCCCTTGAACGAAGGGGGAACACCGCTTACCTGTAACGCAGGACGTTCTACTTGCAATTTGCGCCAACCGAACACGGCTCCATAGGTTTGAATCACAAACATGAGGAAGGCGAGCCCTAAACCCACGCGAACAAATATTTGCTGCACTTCGGGCTGATGGTTGGCCAAAAGTTTGCCTAACAGGGCTACCACGATAAACACGACCTTGGGCACGGCAATGCAGATAAAGAGCAGAAAGGTGAACTGCATGAGCCATACAACGCGAACCTGACACAGCTGCAACACCATACACCCGAGGGTGAGGATGGTGGGAAATAGCAACAGGGCGGTGCGCCAAATGCCTTGGCTGACGCGCGTATAGTTCAGCCAAATGAGAAAATCGGGCAGTACCAGAAGCAGAATGAGGTAGAGAAAAAACTTTATCACGGTTGGTTTACGATAGGCTGTAAAGCGGGGTTACTTTAACGGTGATGACTTTCTTGGGGGGAGAGTAAACAGCAAAGGCTGAGAAGCAAAACTGAGCGCAAGGCTCGCAGTGCCGATGCTCAAGGCACGGGCAGCACGGGTCAGTACGCTCAGTTTCTGTGTGAAAAAGCAGTAGATAATACAAAAAATTAGCAGCAAGCAAATGAAGCGACCTACTTATTATCGCCATCGGCCTTATTGTCGGCATTTCCGTCATTAGCTTCGTCAGCCAATTCGGTATCGTCGAGCGTCTGGCCCTGCTGTTCCTGCTGTTCTTGCCATTTTTCGCGGGCAAACTCTTGCATGTCGGTGACTTTATCCTTTTCATCGACAATTTCGGTGCCGAGCATGGTTTCAATCACGTCCTCCATGGTAACGATGCCGCGGAAGCAGCCGTATTCGTCGATGATGATGGAGATGTGCTCTTTTTTGGCAAGGAGCTTTTCCCAAATGTTCGACACGGGTTCAGTTTCCTGGAACGTAAGTATGGGGCGCACGATGTCGGAAAGGCGGAGGTCGAACTTATCCTCAGTAAGGCGTTCAAGAATAGACTGGCGAAGCACATAGCCCTTGATGTAGTCATCGTTTTCCTCATTATAAACGGGAATACGCGAGTAAGTGCGAAAGGCTTCGTTCTGATAAAATTCGCGCAGGCTCATACTTTCCTCGGCCATTTCAACAACCGAACTGGGAGTCATGATGTCGCGTGCCTTGATATCATCGAGTTTCAGCAAGTTCTGAATCATGCTGTTTTCTTTCTTCTCGAACACCCCTTCTTCTGCACCTACGGTGACCATGGCCGACACTTCCTCGCGGCTCACCGACTGCGTTTGCTTGTTCGATGAGAACATGCGGGTGATGAACTCAGACATAAGCACAAAGGGGTAAGTAAGAATGACCATGACGTGAATTACACGTGCTGCGGGAATGGCTAATTGCCGCCAATAGGTTGCGCCAATGGTTTTAGGCAAAATTTCGGAAAGTACAAGGATGAGCAGGGTAAGTATGGCCGAAGTCAATGCAAAATACTCACTACCGAACAGGACTTCGCTTTGTACACCCACACCGGTTGCACCCACGGTGTGAGCAATGGTATTGAGCGTAAGAATGGCAGAAATGGGTTTGTCAATGTCTTGCTTATACTTTTTGAGCAAAGCGGCACCCGGGCGGCCTTCGCGTTCGAGCATTGACACGAACGACATGGGTGAAGAAAGCAAAACGGCTTCAAGCACTGAACAGGTGAACGAAACACCTAACGCGGTAAAAAGAAATACGAGTAATAGCCCCATGGATTGTGGAATTAGTTATACAAATACCCTGTCCCACCAATTGGATTCTGTGTGCGGATTTTTATCAGCCTTTTCGGGGCGGCCGACAAATATCGCAGGGTGCAGCGTCATGCTTTAACAGACATGAACACGGCGTTTTTTCGATAGTTTGTTGCAAAATTACACAAAATAGCTGAGTTAGTGAGTAATCAGTTGTTGTTTTTTTGTGAACTCTTGACATTCACGGCTGCTTTCAATGCAATTTAGGGGTTCACCAGACATATTTCCCCTCTTTTTTTCGAGGATTTAACCTGCAATATACGCATAGTACATCGTACACATAGAAGAGCGAAAGGCTTTGATTCGTTTTTAACAAACAACGTAAAGGCTTGTAGATGTCGTGCAAAAAATGTAAATGAAGAAAATATTCGGTACGTTGGAACGCGGGACAGAAACTGGCGTTCGGGAAACAACGATTGGTGATTTTTTGAAAGTGCTGGTTTTCAATAATTCCGAGATTTGCAAAACTAGCGCGGAACTAATTTCAACTAGCTCGGAACTAATTTCAACAAGCGCGGAACTAATTTCAACTGGCTCGGAACTAATTTCAACAATCGTGGAGAAAATTTGAACGATAGTTCGATGCGTTTTGCAAACAGGTGGATGCGCTGTCATTCACAGCGAACAAAACTAACCAAACAAAGCGGCAATATTTTTGTTTTTTCACAAATAGCCTAAACAACCAGTTAACATTTTGCATTTGGTGAGACTGAGCGGTGATGCACCGCTGCTATAGTTTTTATAACAACCCAAAAAAGTCCTTCGAACAGCGGTGGTTGGTTGGCTGTTCGAAGGACTAATCAGCAGACTGTACGGAAAATGGCTTATTGCTTCGGCTCAGACTGTACGGAAAAGGCTTATTGCTTCGGCTTTTTGCTGAATCGGTAAACAATGTGTGCCAAGAAGTAGGATGGCAAGGCGTTGTTGTAGGTTTCGAAGCGACCTTGCGAGTTCATCATGAAGGTGCGGTTGGAAAGTTGACGAAGGAGGTCGAAACCGTCGAGCATCACCGAAAGGTTGGCCTTGGGGAAATAGCGCGAGAGGCGGGCATTCCACACCAAATCGTCGGTATTGCCGGCGGCATCGGCAAAGCCGCGGTGGCCATACATCTTGATATCGGTTGAAAACTCGATTTTGCCGGGGAGCTGCACCTGGCCGGTGAGCCCATAGCTGTATTGCCACACGTTCTGCGACACAAAGCCAATGCGGTCGGACTGCGAGCGGTTATAACCTACATAACCGTTGGCCCCTACACTGAAATTGCCCAGACGGTAATTGAGTTCGAGGGCTTCAGTGGTCCAGTAGGTATTGACCGTGGAGCGCGTGGGGCGCGAGCTGAAGGCTTCGTTGCTGCCGACATGGTCGGTGTTGGTGATGAGGTCGACGCTGTGTTGCAACTGAAAAAAGAGTCGCGAGGCGAGCGTGAGCCGCCGCTTGCGGTCGAGGGGTAGGTTGAACTGGAAATGGTTTTGCGAAAGGTAGTTTCCGTCGACATTCTGCGGCTTGAAGTAGCGGGCACCGGTGGTGCGGTCGTAAGTCATGCCTTGGGCAATGGCATTGGTGTTGAACGTAATGCCGAGCGACAGGAAGTAGGAGCGTTGCTTTTCGCTGTTCGACCATTTGAGCGAGGTGTTGAGCACATGGCTGATTTCGGACTTCAAATGGGGATTACCCGTGGTGACGTATAGCGGATTGGCATCGTTGGGCAGGTCGATGAGGTGGGTCAGGAAATCGGGGGTGCGAACGCCCATGCTATAACTGTAGTTCCATTCCTTTTGCGACTTGTCCCACCTGCGCGAGGCGTTGAACGTGGGTGTGGCGTACACGTTGTGAATGGTGCGGTGGGCATCGTAGGTGTGGCGCTTGTGATACACACGCTGGGTTTTGATATTGAGCGGTATGCTGAGCGACAAATTCCACCGGTTATTGTTGCTGTCGGCCTTTTCATACGCTAAGCGGAGTTGCGCTGTCTGGTCGATGGGTTTGAGTTCGGTGATGTAGGAATTTACCTGATCGTAGGTTTCATTTTTAAGCCACTCGGCTTCGGAGGGAAGCATACCGAGCGGATGTTCGTTGCCTGCGCCCCACCCTGCCAGGCGTTCAAGGCGATGCTGGGCATAATGCTGATTGCGCCAACTGGCATTGAGCGAATACGAGGGAATGATTTGCAGGTTTGGGCCAATCAGGAAAAATTGGCTTAACGACAAACGGTAGTTGAGTTTGTAATAGGGCTGATTGCGGTTGTAGCGGTTCTGATAGTCGGATGCTTTGTTCGACGAGGGATAATCGAGGGCGTAATGTTCGAAAAACTTTTCGTCGTTGACGTTGAAATCAAAACACGTACTCAAAAACGTACGTTTGTAGAACATCGTGAAATCCACATTGCCATGCCCCGTCTGGCTCTGGCGCTTGGCTTCATTGAGCGTGCGGTTAAGGGCCAGTTTGCGCAGGAAATTGCCCGATGCCGGGCCTTGGAGCGTGTCGAGCACATGCCCGTTGAGGTAGTTATCGGGATTGTCGCTAAAAGTGGCCGAGGCACTGCGGCTGCGGTTTCGGTTGCGCAAATAGCCTCCATAAAACCACAAATCTGCATATAAACTGCCTTTTTTAAATTTCAGGCGTTGGTGGGTGTCTAAGCGGGTATTGCTGACGTGACTACGCGCCAAACTGCGCCCGAAGGTGTTGTTTCCTTCGAGGAAGAGTTCATTGCTTTGCTCCGAATAATTATTCTGGGTGGTATGCGTTCCTGTAAAATCGCTGCTAAACGAAATGCCCGAGAGTTCATCGTTGTAGTCGTAATCGAAACCACCCATTTTGGTAATCCTGGTGCCGATGGGCATTTTATCGGGAGTCCACGAGGTGTTTTGGCCGGGGCGCCGGCTATCGTTCACATTGTTGATATTGCCCACAATGGTCAGCCGCGAAAGGGGCGTAAAGCGCATGGCAAAGAGGCGCGCCAGGTAGCGGTTCTCGGTGCCATATCCGGCCTCGGCATTGAGCACGAACCCTATGTTGTACTCTTTCTTCAGGTTCACGTCCATGACCAGCTTCTTTTCATCGACTTTCAAGCCGGTAAATTTGTTTAGATCGCTTTCCTTCTCATACACTTTCACGTTCTTCACCATGTACGAGGGCAGGTTGTCGAGCATGAGTTGGCGGTCTTTGTCGAAAAAGTCCTTGCCGTTGAGCAGCAACTGTTCGACGTAGCGTCCGTTGACGTAAATTTCGCCGCCTTCGCGCATCTCGACACCGGGCAACTGGCGGATGATGGCATCGAGCATCGAACCTTCGGACAGAGCCAGGGCGTCGGCATTGTAAACCACCGTGTCGCCTTTCTGATAGAACACCACCTTGCTGGCCGTAACGGTGGCCTGCCCGAGGTGGTACTTACGGGGAGCGCGTTTCATGAAAGCGTGCTTGATGGTGATAACCTCAAACGTCGACTTTTGCACTCTGACGGGCTGTTTGGGTATATTGATGCACACCGTTTGATACCCTTCTTTGCTGAGGCGCACAATGTAGGGTTGTTCGGGATGTTTGGCTATGTCGAACATCCAGGGGCCACGCTGGCCATTGACTTGCAACGTTTCGGTAGTGGTCATCGTGTCGACTACTACGCTGTCGGTGGTCAGGAGTTCGGCAAACACATGCTGCAAACGCTCGCGCGTGACGGGGTTGAATGCCTGGCCATGAATGTAATAGTAATGCTGGTTATTCTCATTTTGGGCATGCAGCGGCAGTGCTTGCACCCAGACCAAAAAGAGCCACAATATCAGAGTAAGGTTTTTCATAGGGGGGATAAGTTTCATTGATAGGTAAAGATTATCGAGGTGAAAAGATTCGGGTAAGAAGGTGTTAAGCAGGTTATACATCGTTGCGCACCGCTTCGCGCGGCCGCTTGGCATCGGGTTTCACATAACTTTCGAGGAAGGCGCTGAGGTCCAGGTTTTCGTAGCGTTCAAAGCCCACCACGGCGGTTCGGGCCGAACGGAAACCTACCATGGTTACTTGTTTCAGGTCAGTAACTTTACCCATTTCAATGAGGCGGCGCAATTCTGCCACGCGGTAGCGCGAAATGTATTCGTGAATGTCGTTGTAGCCCTGCGAGCGCAGACTCTGCAAGGCAACGTGGCGGTTAAATCCGGCCAAACGGCAAAGGCGTTCACGGTTGAAGGTGTCGTCGGTGTAAGGTCGTTCGTGCTGCATGATGTATTCCATCACTTCGAAGCGGTGAAGGTTAGCTTCATTAAAGTCGGCAGCTTCGGACTGGGTGATTTCTTCCTTCGTGGGGGGAGTTTCGACCTGTCGGAAATCAGGGTAGGATATGCTATTGACCGTGGGACGCAGAATGCGGAAGAACAGGAACATATTGACGAGCGTGAACAGGAGCATGTAGACCGTGAGGAGTACCAAACTGAAGCGCACGGTGACTACCACAAACAGTACGCACACCAAACCTAAGGCTGAACCGTAGGCTATGAGGTCGCTGGGTATTTCCATTCGACGTGCCAGGCGATGGGGCAGGCGGAAAATGTTGACTATGTAGTAGCCGGAAAGGAGCAGACAGAGCAGGCGCAGGAACACATCGCCCGACAGGAAGTAGGTGACAAAGTCCTCGGCACTATAGACAGTAGCCAAATTACTGCCGGCGGCAGCACCTATACAATAAATAAAGATGAGCACCAGGGCCGGAGTGGCGTAGGCCCACATGCGCCCCCACTGCAAATAGCCGGGCAAACATAAGCCCAAGGGGTAAATGCTTTGCAAATAGGAACAGACCAGTAAGTAAATAAGCAAAATGGGATGCAGAATGCCTAACGAGGGTATGCTTTCGGTGGTGGCTACATAGAACAGAGCCAAACAGTACATGAGGCAAATGAGCAGCATAATCCATGCTTGCGAAAGAAACTGCACGCTGCGACGAGCCAGATAAAACAGCACCAAACTCATCATGAGGTGCGCGGCAGCAGCAAATTCAGTGGTAACGAGTACGAGCGTATGCATGAATGATAAGCAATAGTTTTTTCTTTACAATTTTGTAAAGCTGTTAAGATTTTATCAACAAATAGCACACTAAGTGTGCCGGTAGTCAGGCAAAAGTAGGAAACTTTTTTGGATAAATTGCGCAAAGGCAAAATTTATTTGTACTTTTGCCTTTGCAAAGAGGCTTGGTTTGAAGCTGTCTTTGCTGAGTACGGGAGGCTTTACTGGTCATATTGTATGGCAAAGTACCTGGTTGCAAAAACGGTTTGTCCAATGCTTACCCCTTGCAGCCCCACCCTTGCTTGAAAAAAATAAACATACACATTTCTGAATAGTGAACAACCGCATTTTCAAAATAGACATTGACGAAATATTGCGTTCGAAGGCCGGAAGTAAGGCTAAATTCGTTCCGGGATTTGTGCGCAACTGGCTGAAAGGCATTGCCCATCAGGACGAAATTAACGAATTTCTGACGGACGTGGGCGATATGCAGGGGGTACCCTGGCTTGATGCTGTCATGAAATTTCTCGACGTCAGCCTGGAGGTGAGCGGTACCGAAAACCTGCCCGACGACGCGGACGGCCGGCGCTTTACCTTTGTTAGCAACCATCCGCTGGGCGGACCTGACGGTATTGCCATAGGGCAAATCTTAGGTCATCGCTACGACGGACGCATACGCTACCTGGTGAACGACTTGCTGATGAATCTGCACGGCCTTGCACCACTCTGTGTGCCGATTAACAAAACCGGCAAACAAAGCCGCGACTTTCCGCGACTGGTTGAAGCGGCTTTCGGCAGCGACAACCACATCATCATGTTTCCGGCCGGACTTTGCTCACGACGGGAAAAGGGGGTGGTACACGATTTGCCGTGGAACAAAACCTTCATTACCAAGAGCATCGAAACGCAACGCGATGTGGTGCCAATTTATTTTGACGGATGCAACTCCGACCGCTTTTACCGTTGGGCTTCCTTCGGGAAACGACTCGGACTCAAGTTCAACATCGCCATGCTGTTTCTGGCTGACGAAACATTCAAACACCGACACAAAACATTTCAGGTAAAAATCGGGAAACCTATTCCCTGGCAAACTTTCGACCATAGCAAAAAGCCTGCCGAATGGGCCAAATGGGTGGAAGATGAAGTTTATAGATTAAAGTAGGTAATTATGCAACCAATTATATCGCCCGTAGACAAAGAACTCTTAAAAGCTGAACTGACACCGGAAAGCCGATTGCGGTCGACGAACAAAG
>Tibetan_p2__coassemble_1470_pt1 | contig 20307 bp, 17 predicted proteins | sample Tibetan_p2__metabat2_high_PE_002 | metagenome-assembled genome bin Tibetan_p2 | reverse complement strand
AAATACTTCGATAGAATTATATAAAATAATTTTGAACACCTACTTAAATATAAATATAGCTATTCATCCTTTTCACAACATGATACCTTTACTCGAAGCCCTATACACCCGTCACAGCGTGCGGCGCTATTTGCACCAACCGCTGACGCCCCAACTGATTGCCCAACTGCAAACAAAGATTGACGAATGCAACCGTTTGGGCAACCTGCACATACAACTTGTGACGAACGAAACCCGTGCCTTTTCGGGCGTAATGGCCTACGGCTCTTTTTCGGGCGTCGAAAACTACCTGGTGATGGTGGGCAAACCGCATCCCACACTCGACGAACGCATTGGTTATTATGGCGAACAACTTGTGCTCTTTGCCCAACAGTTAGGACTGAACACTTGCTGGGCAGGTCTGTCGTACCGCAAAGTGAAAGGTGCCTACCATGTCAGTTCCGGCGAAAAACTGGTATGTATGATTGCGTTGGGCTACGGCAAGACACAGGGCGTTACCCATAAAATAAAACGACCGGAAGAGGTGAGCAACATCGGGGCACAAACGCCGGAATGGTTTGCCAAAGGGGTGGAGGCTGCCTTGCTGGCTCCAACGGCCATCAATCAGCAAAAATTCTACTTTGAATACCAATCCTGCCCCGAAGATCCCCGGCATGGGGTGAAGGCCATTCGCCGCTTCTCGCTGGTGGGCTACACGCAAATGGACTTGGGCATTGCCAAACTGCACTTTGAAATTGGCGCTGCCGCGGCTGCTGGAGTGGCTGAGGCTGAGGCGCTTTTCCGATGGATGGAATGAGGAAATATTTTCAACAAACTGATTTTTAAGAAACTACACCTTAGAAACTGGAATCAATTTTTAAACAGTTTCTAAAGCCAGAAAAATAATTATGAAATCAAGAATAACGATGCTTGGCACTGGCAGTGCCGCCGTGACTAAATGTTACAATACCTGTTTTGTACTTTCATCTCCCAAATCGCATTTGCTCGTTGATGCCGGCGGCGGAAACGGAGTACTTTCTCAGTTAGAAAAGGCACAGATTCCTTTCACCGAGATTCATCACCTATTCATAACGCATGCACACACCGACCACTTGCTCGGATGTATTTGGATAGTACGCATGGTGGCACAAGCTGCCGCCCAAGGTAAATACACGGGGCAACTTCATGTGTATAGCCACGATAAAGCATTGCAGGTGCTGACAGACATCTGCCGCATGACGCTGCCTGTAAAAATTGTCAGCCAGTTTGGCGCTTCCATCGTCTTTCATGAGGTGAAAGATGGCGAAAGTTGGCAGGTGGAGGATATGGAAATTACTTGTTTCGATATTCATTCTACCAAAGAAAAGCAATTCGGCTTACAGGCCATATTACCCGACGGACAGCGCTTGGTGTGTCTGGGAGATGAACCTTACAAAGCTATGAACGAAACGTATGCCAAGGAGGCCGACTGGTTGCTTTGCGAGGCGTTCTGCCTGTATCAGGACCGTGAAATTTTCAAACCTTACGAAAAGCATCACTGCACAACCAAGGATGTGGGCGAAATGGCCGAAACACTCCGTCCTAAACACGTAGTGGTTTACCATACCGAAGATACCGACTTGCCACACCGCAAAATGCGTTATACCGCCGAAGTGCAGGCATACTTTTCGGGAAAGGTGTATGTGCCGGATGATTTGGAACAAATTACGCTGTAAATACTTGCCATCTTTGTGTCATTCACCCTTCGTTAATGGGTGCGGAAGGGACGTTGCAGGGCTTCTTCGATGCCTTCGATGCTGCTGTGAAAGTGAATGCCGTGATTTGCCGCAGCAGTACCGTCCATTACCAGGTTACGGGACTGTTCGCAAAAGCGTTCCTCGTTCGGCGTAATCCATGCCGACGGTTCTTGAAGTCCCATCAGTCGGGCTGTTTCCACGAACAGTTCATAGCTGTTCATCGTGTTTCCGCAGCCAAAGTTGTAAATGCCACCGGGTAGCGTAAATGCTTTTTCAAGGTTACGTACCACTTCCCACACATAGCTCACGCCTCGGAATTCATGTGTAGCAGCTTGAAGGGTAGCCTTTTCATCAAATGCCTTTTTCAGGTTAACCAGCAAATTGCTGTTCAGCTTCAGGCTGCTATCTGGTAAGTCGTACATCCACGTCAGCCGCAGGCCCACCGCTTCGGGCAGGTTCCACAGCGTTCTTTGTTCAGCCTCAAGCTTATGCCGACCATATACATTCACCGGCTGAAGCACCTCGTCTTCCCGGAGTGCACCTGAAACCGGCGTACCGTTGTACACTTGGTCGCTCGACATGAATACCAGTTTGGCGCCCGTCAGTTTACAGGCCTTTGCTATCCTCACCGTACCTTGCACATTCACCTTGTGCGACTCCGTGGGATGTTGTTCGCAATACCACGTATTGCTCAATGCTGCACAATGCACCACGACATCGGGGCGATGCTCCTCCATATAGGCCCTGACTGCTTCTTCATGGCTCACGTTCAGTTCGGCATGCGTGGGCAGCAGCAGGTCGTATTTATCGCGCAGATAGTAGGCCAACCGGCTACCTAAGAATCCACTACTACCCGTAATCAGTACTTTCATATTTTTTTTAATCTTGACAAAAAAAGCGGGCGATTGAAGGGCTTTTCCAGCAATTCAATCGTCCGCTTTGAGCATTTATAATTTTATCAATTAAGCCCTAAATGCTTAGTTGAGTTATTCCGTTACCGCGAATGCATTACATCATGCCGCCCATACCGGGGTTACCCATGGGCAGTTCGGGTTTGTCGTCCTTTTTGTCGCAGATAACGCATTCCGTAGTCAGGAACATACCAGCCACAGAAGCCGCATTTTCAAGGGCTACACGCGTAACCTTAGCGGGGTCAACCACACCGGCAGCACGCAAGTCGCCAAACTCTTCGGTCTTGGCATTGTAACCAAAGTTACCTTCACCTTCGCGCACCTTATTCACAATCACAGCACCTTCAATACCGGCGTTGCGGCAAATTTGGCGCAAGGGTTCTTCGATGGCACGGCGAATGATAGCAATACCCGTGGTTTCGTCTGCGTTGTCGCCCTTCATACCTTCGAGCGTCTTCTGAGCACGGATGTAAGCCACACCACCACCGGTTACGATACCTTCTTCGATAGCCGCACGCGTAGCGCAGAGCGCATCGTCGCAGCGGTCTTTCTTTTCCTTCTGTTCAGTTTCGCTGGCAGCACCCACTTCGAGTACGCAAACACCACCTGAAAGCTTAGCCAAACGCTCCTGCAATTTTTCCTTGTCGTACGAGCTGGTTGAGTTAGCAATTTCGTTCTTGATTTGGCCGATGCGGTCCTGAATGCAGTCCTTATCGCCCTTACCGTTAACGATGGTTGTATTTTCCTTTGAAACGGTTACCTTTTCAGCCGAGCCCAGCATATCGAGCGTAGCCTGTTCCAGTTTCAAGCCCTTTTCTTCGCTGATTACCACACCGCCCGTGAGCACTGCGATATCTTCGAGCATAGCCTTGCGACGGTCGCCGAATCCGGGAGCCTTCACAGCACAAATCTTCAACTGTGAACGCAGACGGTTTACTACCAAAGTGGTGAGAGCCTCGCTGTCGACATCTTCAGCAATTACGAGCAAGGGACGGCCACTCTGAACAGCGGGTTCGAGAATAGGCAAGAAATCCTTGATGTTCGAAATCTTCTTGTCGTAAATCAAGATGTAGGGGTTCTCCATCACGCACTGCATTTTTTCAGCATCCGTCACGAAGTAAGCCGACAAATAACCACGGTCGAACTGCATACCTTCCACAGTTTTCAGCACCGTGTCGCGACCCTTGGCATCTTCAATCGTAATGACGCCGTTTACCGAAACAGCACGCATACCATCGGCAATGAGTTTACCGATTTCAGCATCGTTGTTGGCAGAGATAGTGGCCACCTGCTCAATCTTGTCGTAGCTTTCGCCCACCTGTTCGCTCTGTTCCTTGATGCTTTCCACAACTTTGGCCACAGCCTTGTCGATACCGCGTTTCACGTCGAGCGGGTTAGCACCGGCAGCCACGTTCTTCATACCTTCGGTCAGGATAGCCTGCGTCAGCACGGTAGCAGTGGTCGTTCCGTCACCAGCGTCATCACCGGTTTTTGAAGCTACGCTCTTCACGAGTTGTGCACCGGCATTCTGGAAAGTATCTTCCAATTCAATTTCCTTAGCCACACTCACACCGTCCTTGGTAATACGGGGAGCACCGAACTTTTTGTCGATAACCACGTTACGACCTTTCGGGCCGAGCGTTACTTTCACTGCATTTGCCAAAGCATCGGCACCCTCGCGCAAGCGTTCGCGAGCATCAACATCATATACTATTTCTTTAGCCATTGTTGTCAGATTTTTTAGGGGGAATATATTATATTGTATAATAAGGATAAGCAGCCGCCGTAGGTTCAGCATTCAGTGCATGCACCCACCGTTGCGGAATCTGCTTGAGTTGAAATGAAACGGGCGATGCAATTAAGCCAAAACAGCCAACACATCACTTTGACGCATGATCAAATATTTCACGCCGTCGAATTCCACTTCAGTACCGGCATATTTTCCGTAGAGCACGGTATCGCCGGCTTTCAGTACCATTTCTTCGTCTTTGGTTCCGTTGCCGGTAGCCAAAACTTCACCTTGAAGAGGTTTTTCCTTAGCGGTGTCAGGAATGATGATGCCACCAGCTGTTTTTTCTTCTGCGGGAGCGGGCTTAATGAGCACGCGGTCTGCTAACGGTTTAATATTCATAGCTTGTACTTTTATTTTTTGTTGTTTTATAATCAATGTATTCAAAACGGAGCAGCCTTATCATTCATGTCCGTATGTTCACCGGACGCAGGGCTTTATTTTCCGTGTCGCCCTTTATTATGCCAAAAGCGTGCCAAAGTTTCATTCCCGTTGCATTTAAGGCTTCAGTTTTCGTTTTCGGGCCGTAAACGCCTCGCTTCGTTATGCCAGCTTGTCTGTTTTATGACAAAATTGGAAAGCCGGTCTGTCATTCTGTCAGCCTAGCCTCATTGATATTAAAAAACATCTTATTTATATGAAGTCGTCTGAACTTTTATGAAATTCAAGATTTGCCTTATTTTTTGAGGCGTTTTGGGGTCTTGAAGAAGGAGCGTAGCGAGCTACACGACTGATGAAAGGTCAAAAAACGGCCAGAAAGAAAGGTGAAGATTGAAGATTGAATTTAGAAGAGATAAATCGCCAAATCAAATCTTCGTCAGAAAAGTTTAGACGACTTCTATATGCTTGTTCTGAATAATTACAACCATGATGAAATTTTTTCTCGAATTATTTATATAACTTTGTTATTGAATAAGTAGGTGCTTCGGCATGGCCAATTTGAAAGATATTGAGAAACGGCTTTAAATTCAACATATAATCACATCTACTTACCCTAACCTCAATCATATCCTAACAATGAACAACTTTATTTACGACATTCCCGTCAAAGTGTACTTTGGCGAAAACCAGTTACATCACCTGGGTGGTGAAGTGAGCCAGTTTGGCAAACGGGTGTTACTTACTTACGGTGGAGGTTCCATTAAGAAATCGGGACTTTACGATGCTGTGATGGCAGAACTGCAGAAAGCCGGCATGGAAGTTTTTGAACTTTCGGGCATTGAACCTAATCCGCGCATTGAATCGGTGCGTCGGGGCGCACAAATGTGTAAGGAGCATCATATCGACGTGCTGCTGGCCGTAGGTGGCGGTTCAACCATCGATGCCACCAAGTTTATGGCTGCCGGTGCCTGTGTCGACCACGACGCCTGGGACTTTCTGTCCGAAAAATGGGCACCTATCGACAAGGCACTGCCCATTGTTACCATTCTTACGCTTTCAGCTACCGGTTCCGAAATGGATTCGGGCGGTGTAATCAGCAATCCCGAAACGCAGGACAAGATTGGACGCATGGAACGCCCCATGTTGCCGAAAGTGTCGTTCCTCGACCCCACGGTTACCTATTCCGTCAGTGCTTACCAAACGGCTTGCGGTGCTGCCGACATGATGTCGCACATTTTTGAGGTGTACTTCGACAATACGCCCGACCTTTATATGCTCGACTGCTTTATGGAGGGTATGCTCAAAACCATCATCAAGTATGCACCCATAGCCATGCGCGAGCCTGACAATTACGAGGCGCGTGCCAACTTGATGTGGACCGGTTCGTGGGCCATCAATGGTTTTGCCAATGGCGGTCGCGAACAGGCTTGGAGTTGTCACCCGATGGAACATGAGCTGTCGGCCGTTTACGACATTACCCACGGCTTGGGACTCGCCATCCTCACTCCGCGCTGGATGGAATACTGCCTCGACGAAACGAATGTGCAGCGCTATGTACAGTTTGGCACAAACGTATTTGGCATTGATGCTTCGTTGCCCGCCATGGATATTGCACGCGAGGCCATTCGCCTCACGGCACACTTCCTGTTCTGCACCTTGGGCTTGAAGAGCACCTTTACTGAAGTCGGCATTGGCCGCGAACATTTGGCACAAATGGCTCGCAAGGCTTGCGGTGGAGGCACATTGCCCGGTTTCAAACCCTTGCAGCAGGCCGACATCGAACGCATTTACGAAATGTGCCTTTAATCACCGAGCAGCAGGTCGCTGCGTTTTAAGGGCATAACCTCTAACCGGACACCCCTAATTGGGCACTACCACAGGCTTTATGTCCACGAATTCGGCTGTGCCAAATAGCTGTGTATTGGGGATTTCTGTTCCCCAATTTGTAGAACGATTCCACACATTCCCCACTTATTCCACACCACAAAAGGTTTGGCATGAGTGGGGAATATTTTTGTTTTATGCTGATTATCAATCGTTTTCAAAATCGCGATTATTTTTTGGCACGCCCTTTGCGCTATATTAGGGCAGAAACAACAAAACAAAAAATTACAAACCACACAAAAACCACAACGATTATGAAAAAGTTTTCAGTTTATGCCGTTTTGGCCATGGGAGTTCTCACAGTAAGCAGCGCAGCTTTCGCAGGTACCACCACTTTCAGCTCACGCGGTTTCATCAACGCTGAAGTTTCAGACACCGTGGTTCCCAAAGATACCGTTCTGCCCGAAAACACCGAGTCTGCATCGTTCTGCAATCCCGTCGACACGGTAGTTCCCACCGATACGGTTGCTCCTCAGAAAGACGAAACTACGCCCGTTGAAAATGGTTTCTACAATCCCGTTGACACCGTAGTTCCCACCGATACCGTAGCTCCCCAGAAGGAAGAAGCTACGCCCGTTGAAAATGGTTTCTACAATCCCGTTGACACCGTAGTTCCCACCGATACCGTAGCTCCCCAGAAGGAAGAAGCTACGCCCGTTGAAAATGGTTTCTACAATCCCGTCGACACCGTAGTCCCCACCGACACCGTAGCTCCCCAGAAGGAAGAAGCTACTCCTGCTGAATAAAATCCAGTTTCCTCGTTAAGAAATTAAATAAACAGAGTATTAACCCTTTAACCCCCCGATAAAAGAGCAAGAGAGAGAAACACGTTCAAAAGATAGTATATATATGTAGATTGTGAGTTCGCGAGGCTACCCCTAACATCACAGCTATCAGGCATATTCAAGATATGAGTTGTGATGGCGGGGGATAGCCTCCTTTTTTTGTATCTGTATGCAACCTAAGAACCTAAAAAACCGAGAACGCTGATAAAAAATAGAATAGGAACTTGAATGCAACAATCAGCGTATCTCGGCAAGAGAGGAGGTGTGCATCCCTCTCCGTTAAAATTCATCTCTACGAAAGGTGTAAATACATAGGGGATATATCGAAGTCGTCTAAACTTTTCAGACGTACTTTGCCGATTATGGGATAAGTGGTCTACAATCACACATAAGCGGTCGGAAATTAAGTATAAGTGGTAAATCTTTTTGGGCAGTCTTAATTTCATTTACTGCATCTGAAACATTGTATAGCTTTTCGTAACAGTTCTGTAACCAGCAAGGGGTTCAATTCGTTCCCAATTTTCGGCTCTATATTCCTGCCTAATTTAAAAAAAAGCAGGGCGTGTCACGCTATTTTTTTTCGACACGCCCTGCTTTCAATTATTATACGAAGCAGTGGTTTATTTACACCACCAGTTTATGAAGTCGTCTGAACTTTTATGAAATTCAATCTTCGTCAGAAAAGTTTAGACGACTTCAATTTCACATCTGCTTATTTCACCACCAATTTGCGCGTAGTGCTGCTGGCAGTAGTCGACACCTTGAAGAGGTAAACACCCGGAGCAAAGTTGGCAAGGTTTACCACACGTTCCGTGCCGCAACGCGGTGCATCAACGTATTCGCTGCTAACGAGTTGTCCGTTGGTATTGAACACCTGCAAAGTAGCAAAGCTTTCGTTGTTGTTGAACAACACGCGCCATTCGTTGTGGTTTTTACTAATGGTTACGGGAGCTTCGCTATTGAGCGTTTCGTCAATGCCACTTTGTCCCTTCATTTCAAGGGCCTTTTTCAAACCATTGTAAGCATCGATTTTACCAAAGCCCCAAGTAGCATTCCAGTTGTTGGCATCCACCTTGCCTACGTGATTATCACGACGGCCGGTTGCTTTCATGATGTCCAGAATGTTTTCGTAAGTCAGTTTGGGGTTAGCCTCAAGCCAAAGGGCAATGATACCGGTAACAGCAGGAGTAGCCATTGAAGTACCCGACATCATACCGTAATAGTAAGTGCCACCCTCAGAGTTTACTTTCTGCACCTGGTAACTTCTGTAATTTTCGAACTGAGCCGAGTTTTTCGAGAAGGCCGACAGCACCGTACCGCCAGGACCTGCTACAGCCGGTTTCGGAGTAGCTTCGCCCACGAGCGGACCGTGGCTGCTGAAGTTACTGATATCACCAGTTTCGCCAACGCCCGCATCATAGGTTGAACCATTGAGGTTTGTGAATCTTGAGGCTGCATTGTACGAAGCCACAGCTATAGCCTTGCCAATCGTGGCAGCACCTTCGCCCACCATGTATTCGGCATCGCCGCTATGGGCTTTGTATTTACCCACCGACATAGCCATGAAGTTGTTGCCGTAGTAGTTCGAACCATCAATCCATGCGTGGAAAGAATCGCCCTGCTTACCAGATACCTGCCATACCACTTTGTACGAAGTACCCGTCACCTTCAAAATGCTGGCCAAAACCTGCGAGTTCAGATGCAAACGTGCATACTGACGGTTGTTATAGGGGTCAATACCCGTGCTGAATCCGCTCAGATTATCCAACTGTTCGTCAGTAGGCTCATACAAGCGGCTACCGTTGATGATACAAGGCTTAATGGTGAGGTGAGCCTGAGCATCGGTAGCAGTGCCCCAGAGTTCCGACAGAATTATTTTGTTCGGATTGTAATTGTTGTCGGTTTTCATGTAAAGGTACACCGGTTCGCTGTCCGAAGTAATTTCGCGGTAAGCGTGGAACTTGTCGTTACCCTCGTTACCCATGGCAGCCACCATGATACCACCCTCACCACACAACTTACTCATGTTTTGGTCGTGAGAAGTGCTACCGTCGTGCGGACCGATAATGGAACCGAAACTCATGTTAATAACCCAGGGCTGTCCGTTTTTCTCGGCATAATCCTTGATAGACTTAGCCTGAGCCTCTACGGCAGTATCAGTGAATTTTGAAGAAACAAGAATCAAATCTGCCCCTGTGGCAATGCCGTAATAATCGCTACCTTCCACCTTGCTACCGGCAGCAATGTTTGCCACGTGCGTGGCATGGCCCACGTCATCGAGGCGGTCAGAAGTCGGCATACGTTCGGTCAGCATACCTCCGCCGGAATTGGCACCATAGCGCACCACGCGACCCTTGAATGCCGGGTGTTTGTATTCAAATCCCTGGTCAATAACGCCAATAACCACTCCTTTACCCGTGAAGGGAGTTTCGAGTCCTTCGCCGGCCGTAACTTTGGTCACACCGGTTTCGGGGCGCACGTTGTGCATCAGTTTGTGAAACTGGCGCGGTGCATTGATAAAAAGCACATTGGGCTGTTCGGCAAGCGTAGTGATGTACGAAGCCGGAATATGCGCCACCACAAGTTCATCGGTAATGATTTCGGCCTCGTAGCCGGCTGCTTTGATGGCAGCCTCAACAGCTGCTGCATCATTCACGCTGACAGATACCGAAATATTGCTTTGCGGTGTAACCGTTTGGGTTGACTTGTTCGCAGAAAGCACCTGCATCGTACGTCCTTCTACCAAATGGTTTAAGCGGGCATCCCACTTCGTACCGGTATCGTACACTTTGACTTGCTGAGCCAAAGAAGGCACAGACATCAGGGCGATAGCCCCGGCTATGAGTAGTTTTTTATCCATTGCACTGAATACTTGTAAGGTTTGTTTTTTTAAAAAGAAAGTAAGTGCAGAAGCGTAAAAATCTGCACTGAACAAAGGGTTACAACGTATCGTTCCCCAACGATTGCTTGGGAACTTGTATTTATTGACTTACGACACATTCCGCGAAAGTCGTGCGCAAAGATATGGATTATTCATGACAAAATAAAAGAGGACAGAATATTTTTCTGTTATTTAGTCAGTTTTAATCGCAATCATGCGTTGCAAGCAGCCCAACTTTCTGTGAAGCATGCCAGCCACCCCAAACGGGGTAGCTGACAGAATCAGCCCTTTTTGTGTGTCATGATGTCGAGCACACAGCGGTCGGTTTCATTCATGGCATCTGCGCCAATGCTTACCAGGTTGCGAATGCTCTGGTCCACATCCTCGTCGATAATGCCCTCCACGCTTTCCACGCAGTTGCCCTGCATGGCCAACATGGCCGAAAGCACAGCCGTGCTGACACCGCTGGTCAGCTTCAGCGCGCAGCTGGGTTTGGCACCGTCGCAAATCATGCCGGTCAGGTTGGCAATCATGTTTTTCACGGCGTAAGTCATTTGTTCGTACGTACCGCCCATCAGGTAAGTAATGCCGCAGCTCGATCCCGTGGCAGCCACCACGCATCCGCACAGGGCCGACAGCGTGCCCAGGTTTTGTTTGATGTAAATGGCCGTGAGGTGCGAAAGCATCAGGGCGCGCGTCATTTCCTCGGGGGTGTTGTGGTTTTCCTCGGCAAACACCACCACGGGGTTCGTGGCGCAAATACCCTGGTTACCCGAACCCGAATTGCTCATAACCGGAATCATGGCTCCCGCCATTCGGGCATCGCAAGCGCACGACGTCGACGACAGAATGTGTGAGAATATGTTGTCGCCCATAATGCCGCGTCCCAAAGGACGTGTCAGAGCCTTTCCCAAGCAGTGTCCGTAGTTTCCTTCGAGCGAGCGTCGGGCTGCTTCTGAGTTAAGTCGGCGTGCCTCGTTGATAAATTCAATTTCCTCGATGGGCATGGTCGTGGCATATTCCCACACCTTGCGCATATTCAGTTGCAGAGGTTCGTTGGCAGGCGACTGTTCAGCAGCCTGCTCCACGTTGGTTTCGGCAGCGTGGAAAATCACTTCATCATCCTTTTCAACCAGGGTGAAGCGTGTATGTTCGCGTGCAATCACCACATGAGCCCGGTGTCCGTTTTCGTCCGTAGCCAGGATTTCGACATACAGTTTTTCGGGAGCATCTTTTTTGAGTTGTATGTCGATGCAGTCAGTGGCAATGTAAGCCTTGCCCTGCTCCACAGCCTCGGGGGTGCAGTCGCGCAGCACTTCGAGTCCGTAGTCCGAACGGCCTATCAAAGCGCCCAGGGCAATGGCAATGGGAAGTCCCACCATGCCCGTGCCGGGAATACCCACGCCCATGGCATTTTTCAGGATGTTGGCACTCAGCCAAGCTTCAATTCGAACGGGAGTTGCGCCCAATACTTCAGTGGCGCGGCTCACTGCCAAAGCCACACAAATAGGCTCGGTGCAACCAATAGCAGGCACCACCCAATGCTTAACGAGTTGGGTTATTTGTTGTTTTTCAGCGGTTGATAAAGTCATAATATGTGCTTGTATAAAAAGATGGACCCCATATTTAAGGGTGGTTCTAAACAATGCTTAGAAGTACTATAGATTAGAAACGCCCCTAAAAAAAAGGCGGCTTATTCAGTTTTATTTAAATCGTGCAAAAGTTGTGTCAGTTCGCCTGTGTCGAACCGTCGGTATTGTCGCGGTGTGCAATGATACATTTGTTGAAACACCTTGTAGAACACCTGCCTTGAGGCAAAGCCTGCCTGCAGGGCAATTTCCTCTACCGTAAAATGGTTGTGTTTTTCGGAACGCAGCATTTTCACGGCATCGGCCAGCCGGAGCGAATTCATCAGTGCACTGAAGTTGTTACCCGTCACGATGGCTGTGGCCGCCGATATATAGCGCGTATTGGTGTGGAGTTGTTGTGCCAAAGCACCCGCAGTAAAGGAAGGGTCGCGATAGAGTTTTCCTTTGCGTATCAGCTTGAGTGCTTCGACATACAGCATCTGTGCGCGTTCGGCATTGAAGCGACGTATGTATGCAGGCTGAACATCTGGCTGTTCGGAAAATGAAGACATGTGGCAAACAGAGTTTCTATGGGTTGATCGCAGAAGCCGTAAGGGGAAAAGCGAACCACGCGACACGCGCGGGATACGCTTTTCCGAACGGCGGAGGAACAGGAGCGTTGACAGCAGGTTAGCAGAAGGTTTCGAGTGCTTTGAAGCCCTGCGTTCCGGGTATAATTTCAACGCCTGTTGTCGTGGCCGGAAACATCACCGTTTGTCCGGCACACAATTTGATTTCGCCTTCGTCGTAGCGCAACAGTGCTTCGCCTTCGAAGGCAATGAGTATGATGAACGAGTCGATAAACGCATAATCAGCCTTCACCGCTTCGGTCAGTTCGTAAAGGCGCGTAGTAAACTGTTCGCAGCGCACCAAGGGCGTCAGGCCGTTGGGGCGGAGCGTGTAGTTTGTACGGTATTCGGGATACGCTTTGTAGTCGAGTGCCTCGCGTGCCTGCGCCACGTGCAGTTCGCGTTTGTTGCCCTGCGAGTCGGTGCGGTCAAAGTCGTAGACGCGGAACGTATCGTTGCTCGACTGCTGAATTTCTACCAAAAAGTTGCCTGCGCCAATGCTGTGAATGCGTCCGGCCGGAATGAAGAAGCAGTCGCCCGGATGCGTTTCGTGCCGGCTCAGATGGTTCATCAGCGACCCATCGGCCAGACTTTGCGTGTAGCCATCGGCCGAAAAGTCGGCATTGAATCCCGAGCAAAGCGAAGCACCGGGTTCGGTGCGCACAATATACCACATTTCGGTTTTACCATAAGGGTGTCCCATGCGCTGTGCCATGGCATCGTCGGGGTGTACCTGAATGCTGAGGTCCTCGGCAGCCGAGATAAACTTAATGAGCAGCGGAAAGGTGGTTCCGTAACGGCTAAAGTTGCGGTGTCCCACCAATTTAGCTCCGAATTGTTCGATGAGCTGTCCGAGGGTCTTACCCTTGAATTCGCCTTCGCTCACCAGTGTTTCGTTACCGGGAACGCCCGAAATTTCCCAACTCTCACCCACATTTTTCGGAGCATGGGGCAACTGTTTCAAAGCAGTTACCTCATTGCCACCCCATATAGTTGTTTTTAGCAAAGCGTTGAATCGTAAAGCCTTCATGTTTTTGGTTTGTAATGGTTTGTTGAAGCAGCGTACACATTTTGATTGGGTTTGCCCGGCTTAACCGACGGGTTCAACGCGCCACACCGTGAAACCTACGGTATGCGGTTGTTTGTCGAAACACCTTGACAGTTTTTTCGTGCTGCTTTTTCTCAGTTTATTTTTATTTTGTCAGCCGGTCGGTATCCACATATCCGGCTCCGTCGAGCGTAATTTGTTGCTTGGCAGCCTTACCGGCCAGCACCATGTTTCCGGCTCCATTCAGTTCGGCACGCAAGCGTTGGGTATCAATGTTTTCGAGGTTGATACTTCCTGCTCCGTCGAGTGTCACATTCAGTGCCGGCGTTTGCAGGGCATCGGCATTCACGGCACCTACCCCGTTCAGTTCAATGGTAACGGGAGTTTGCATCGCCACCGAACCTAAGCGCAAACACTTGCCTCCGTTGAGCACAAACTGATTCACCGTAGGTGCATACACATGAACCACTGCCACGTCTTTATTTGTGCGCATAAAATGTGGGTCTACCTCAATTTTCAACACTCCGCCCGACGTGGTGCTCACCCGTATATTTTCGAGCAGTTCGTCGGGAGCCAACAAGCGCACACGGCTGTTCGTGCCATGAGGTGTTTGGTGAAAAGACACATCTGCCAGGCAGTCAATTTCGACTGCGGCAAAAGGAGCCAGCTCCACGTTGCGCGCAGCAAACCCCGTGGTGTCGACCGCCTGTTCGGTCAGGAGTTTCACCACATCGTTCATATTGGCGTTCTGACAACTCGTACACACAGACAGGACGCAAAGGCCGAGGCCCATCCAAACCTTTTTCATGTTGTAATCTGCTTATTTTTTGTTAGTGTCAGACCGTTTTTATAAGGAATTGAGCAACTCGTCGCCCGCTTTTTCCTGTTCGGTTCCCAAGTCCATGAACTTATACAAGGCCTTCGAGGCAGCCAGTCGGACCTGCGTATTGCCTTCGACCAGTGCCACTCGCGTCTGATCCAGATACTCCTGTGCATCGCGTTCGTTGGGCACGGCACCCTTCATAAAAAGGCGGGCCAGCATCAGGTAACCACACAGTTGCTTCATGGGTTCCTCGGCAGCAATCCATTCAAATGCTTTTTGCGAGGCCCAATCCGTGTGGCAGAACAAGTGCATCACGCTGCATTCGGCCTCCTCGGCAAAACGCATTTGCTCCACCCACACCTCGGCCATGTCGGCCTGAAAGTCGGCAGCAGGCATCAGCATGCCTGCCAGCAGTCGGCATTCGCGAATGTCCTCTTTCCACAATCGGGCAGCCAGTTCGTAAGTATGGGGCATTTCCTGTGCCATTTGTTGCAAACGGGGCAATTCCACCCCGAAATTCACTTTATACGTCAAACCTTTTTCGCGCATCGAAGCACTCACGGGTCCGTTCATAACGCCTCGCAGCGACCGCTTGATGTGGCGCACCTGCTCGGCCAAATCCATATTTTGCATAGGTTGATTTCTTTTTTTTCAAGGGCTGTTTCTGTTTCGCAGCCCGACAAGGCAAAGTTACATAATTCCTTTTGTTGGCAAGTAAGTGTTCAGCATTATTTTTTCATTTATTTGACAGTCGCACGGCTGCGAATTACAGAAACAAGGTGAGTGATTACAATGCTTGGCTCACACTTGCCGCAAAGGTATGTTCACTTTTGGGGATGTACTTCCCCAAAAATTGCCGCTTGCTTCGTGCTACATTCGGTTTACACCGCTATGAATGTGTTGCCCCTACCCGCCCCTACTTACCTAAAAATTTAAATGTTTTAGGTGGAGGGGGAAAGTTTATTCCATAGCCTACGCCTAAGCATTAAAGTTTTTTAATACCATATCATTAGGTCTTTCAACAATTAACTGTAAATTTGCAGCGCAATCAGGATTTTCCTGAGGAGGAAGTACACTACCTAGGCAATTCGGCTTGATGGTTTTTTTTCCAACATGACTGAAAGTAGTGGGACGGCTGTTTCCTCCTTAAATAAAACTTTTTCAGTTTATCACTGCGTCCCGTCTTGCAGGAATAGTTTCATAGGCATCGTTATATCTAATTGAGGCCGGGTGATTCATTATTCTATGTTTAAGATGCGTAAGATAAACAACGGGTATACAAGTTTTTACCCCCCCCTACGACCCTATTTTTGGATGCAAGGCCAGCGGTCTTGCCAACTCCCTACATTCAATAATTTCTGCGTGCAACAGAGCAAGTACTCTGTTTCACCCACATTTTGCGACCCTTCACGGATTGGCTGCCTTTTTGCCTTACCCTTTACGATTATAGCTGATTCAATCCATCATTTCACCCCATCAGAGTTCACTTAAAAAGTTGCACACCGGTTCGCAAGGCGCAAAGCCCGGAACTTTAGGTGTTAAACCGCACATTTGGAAAAGTCGTAGCATAAGCTGCCTCCTGCCGCTCGAGCCAGGTGCTCACAGCACGACCCATATTCTTCCTGACAGGCTTCAATGCCTGTTGCGACACACACAGCCAACTTCAAAGGAAACGCAACCGAGCCCTACCACCCGGCAAGAAGCTGATGGCATTGTAAATGCGCTGAACAGAACTTAAGCAAAAAGCATTTCAATGGCCATATTTTCTTCCGGTGTATCTTTTACTTTCTGCAGTCATTCAGCTGCGCAGGCTATGTTGCCCTCAGTCGTCATTATCACCTGTCCTGCACAAAGGACGAACAGAAAAATGAGGCTTTTGTTTTGGTTATCTGTAGCAAACGTTGCAGCATGTCGCCGGAATCGAGTATCAACAAATGTAGAGGTTGCTTTTTAACGTGAACTCTTTTTTCAAAGCAAGAGGCTATATTGATTGGAACGTGTAAGCCTATACTTCCAATGAACATAGCCTCTTTTTTTTAAAAACATACGTCCCTGCCTCGCTTACGCCCCAATTCTTAGAGTAGCAAAATGGTTATACGCTCCGCGCTTAAAGGCAAAATATATTTAAACCACAGATACCTATTTCGGGCACTTTCTGCCCATATTTTTCACCATTTGGCGCATTGAACAAAAATAGCTCCGAGATAGTTGAATTTAGTTCCGAGCTTGTTGAATTTAGTTCCGAGCTTGTTGAAATTAGTTCCGAGCTTGTTGAAATTAGTTCCGAGCTTGTTAGAATTAGCTTGGAACTACTGATAATCAGCACTTTCAAAAAAGTCCAAGGTGGCATTCCGAAACAGCGGTTCCGGCCCGAAACACAAGGAGGGTGCCAGTTTTTCGTTTTAGCATTTGTTGCAAATTAAGCAAATTCCGGTTGAAAATGCACTGAAACATGCCTTTCCGCAACTTACCGACGAAAGTTTAATAGACATTGTGGTGAACATGACCGACAATGGCTTGCTGCTGCAAGTAACCGACAACGGACGAGGATACAACCCGGCCAATGTGCCCCAAACCGGACGCGACACCGGAACCGGACTCCGACTGCTCACCCGCACCATTCACATCCTGAACCAGTATAACCCGAAGCAAGCTTGTTTCAAAATTGAAAACATGCAGGCACCACAAAAGGGAACAAGGATGACGCTGTTCATTCCGCATGGTTATCGCTTCAGCGGTCCTAAGCAAACAACTCTTAAAAATTAGGCTGATATTGGCCGGAAAACAGACGGTTTTTAACAAATTACATTTCTTTCAAATCATGCTATTTACGTTTTGACAAAAAAAACGTGGTTTTCGTTTGTCAATACAAGGTGTAAATACTATTTTTGCACAACTTCGTGTAACAGGTATAACCCCAAAGGATTATTCAACGCGAAATTCACACACACCAACTTATTAACATGGCAAGCAGCCGCTGAAAATTACTTTTACTTTTTTCATGCTGCACAGCGTGCAAAGTGGGCTGGCACAGCCTGTACCAAGCCCATACAAAAAACACTGTCAATTCTTTATTTAATTAAAATACAATTATTATGCTGAATTATATCAAAGCTAATTACAGAGCCGGTGATAGCATTGAAATCACAAGTTCTGAAGGGGTATTCACCGGAAACATTGAATATGTGACCGACAAGTTTATCATTCTGCGTCAACCCAACGGACAGATTTGCGGCATTGCTGCAGCTAATATCACCTCGTTCACAGCGCAAGCTCCCGCATGGCAGGCACCCGACCATGTGCCAACTACCTTGCTGCCGCTCAGTGAAAACGATACAGAACCCGAAGAAAACGAAATGGAGGATGAGGAAGCACCCCTTGACAGTGATAACGAAACTCCCGTTGACAACTCGCTCATCAATGAATCGCTCGCTGCTGTAAGTGAACCCAAAGTGGTAGGACACATAGATTTGGACAAACTGCAAAGAATTGACCCTCGATTTAACCGTAAACGCTACTTCCGCAACGAAGAAAATGCTATCGACGACGATACTGAGGATTACACCAACGACACAACGGTTAACAACGGAAAGCGCGCACCTTACGTAACTGCTAAAGGACGCATCACTTACTATAACTCGGAACGCCGCTACGGTTTTATTCACGATTATGAAACCGAAAACAGCCTTTACTTCCACATGCAGCAAGTAGCCGACCCTCGACTGTTCGACGAACTGCATAAAGGCACCAAAGTGGCCTACAGCATTGACCGCAATACACAAGGATTTGTGGCACGCTGCGTTCACCTTCCCCAATCTTTTACTGACCTTATCAATTTGGCAGAGGATCAATACGATTCGCGCCATTACAATGTGGCACGCGACCTCGTGCAGCACATTTTGGACATTGATCCGGAATACAAGCCTGCACGCGACCTCAAGGACGAAATGGCGCAAACCGCTCAGCCGCAACGCTACGGCAACTACTACCAGCAACCCACGCAATATGCGCCCAACACGCTCTATGCACAAGCTAAAAGAGCATATTTGAACAAAAACTTTGAAGAGGCCGAATCGCTCTACAAGCAGGCTATCGAAGCCGGCGAAAAGGTGGAAACCTGCGTCAAGGACCTCGTAACTCAGTACGTTTCGGACTATAAGCAGCAAACTGACCCTGAACTGAAGAAGCAGGCCAAGCAGAAAGCGGTTGATTTCCTGAACAGCCACCGCGACCTCTTGCCCGACACCTTGACGAACAAGCAGTTCCTTGCCCTGAATTACTATTTGCCGCTGCTCGATTTGAACAAGTTCATCGAATTGGTAGACGAAATCATGGCCGACCAGCAAGTGGCTGCTGTTACTTCGCGCCGTGTGTTCTACATTTGGCAAAAGGCCATTGCCTACAACAAACTCGGCTTCATCGACGATGCTCTCGACCTGATTGAGGAGGGCCTGACACTGGCGCCGTACAACCGTCAGCTCACCAACCTGAAAAATCAGATTCTCAATCCTGAATACGTACAGCCCGGCACTGACTCGCTGGTAAACGATGCCCCTGTTTCGGCCTCAGCTGAAGCGGAATATGCCAATGAAAATGCGGACGAAACGGAGAAACCTTCAACCTCGGCTACTGACAATGCTGAAGCGGCTGACGACGAGGCTGCCGCAACCGACGATTCAACGGGTATTGCCAAACCCGACTCGTGGTGGGAAGAACTGAAAAAACCGCAATAAACTGCCGCACACCGGCATTGCGCTGACACATACAGCACTTGCTTTAACGGATAAACTTAATCCGTATGCCTAAAAAAAGTCTGACTCCTTGTTTGCTACAAGGCAGTCAGACTTTTTTTTGTGAACTCAACACGTTTATTCCACACAATTGGGTCAGCCTAAACGAACGTGTTCAAGCCCGCACGCTAAATCAGGAGATTCACAAAGGCTCATTAAATATATGTGAGTAAAATCGAAGGTCGTGAAACTATGGCATGCTGTAAGCACAAGGATAACAACTTGTAAGAACCAAGTAAACAGAACTTTCAAACACAATCATTCATACTACAAGTCTGCAAAATCCCAATAAAAAATATCATTTTTCTCGATTTATTCAGAAAAGTATTTCTTTTTTTTAGATTATTTGCAATAAACCAATCATTTATTTATATTTGCAGAACAATATGAATTAAAAAATACTCACTCTTAAACTTCTTGAACCATGAATACAAATAGATATTTGATTGGGGTGACATTGTGGGGTTGCTGCTGGGGCATGGCTGCTTCGGCACAGCAGGTGCATACTGAGGCTGCCGACAGCGCGGCTGTGGTGCAGCGCGACAGTGTGGTGAGGACTGAAAAGGTGGACAGTGCACTGAACGAAGTGGTTATCAAAGGTAAACTGATGGAGAAAAAGGCTGACCATATATTGCTTTATATGACGGACGAAAACCGTAAGTTCGGTACGAATGCTCTGGATGCGGTGTCGACTCTGAACCTGTTTACAGCATCGCTGAACGGCACCAAACTGGAGTCGTACGACCGCCAGGAAGTGTTCATCCTGATCAATGGCGTGCCTTCAACCGGCATTGACTTGCGCAGCTACAAGGCCAAAGATATCAAAAGTGTGGAGTATTACCCCATAGCACCGGCCCGCTATATGAGTATGACTCAAGGCCCGGTGGCAAATATCATTGTCAAAAAGCGGCACGACATACTCTTTTCGACCTATGTCAACACGATGAATGCGCTGACGCATGCCAATGGTAATAATCAAATCAGCCAAACCTACGCCGATTCGCTGAACCGCGTGAACATCACTTACTTTGACAGTTATTTCAATACAGGTGAACTACCGCTAAACTAAAGATTTAGCGGCTTCGGAGATACCAATACCTCCT